>ERZ781398.712-NODE-712-length-36133-cov-4.343727_pt1 | contig 36133 bp, 44 predicted proteins | sample MGYA00433077_ERZ781398 | MGnify/ENA primary metagenome ERZ781398 (study PRJEB29847, sample SAMN06458254) | wastewater metagenome | isolation source: Wastewater bioreactor | place: South Africa: Cape Town | study: EMG produced TPA metagenomics assembly of the... | reverse complement strand
TTTTTTTTTCTTTTCATACAGGTATTTCGAACAAATCATATCGAAGCAAACAATCAATCACAACTGCCAACGGGCAGTCGAAAACGAAAATCTCTCGCACATTTCTACGATGAATTGAATAAAGATAAAAAATTCTCAACCGAAGCTACTGTATCATCTACTTTTCCTTCGATCTCAAATCCAATAGCAAATAATAATAACATCAATAACAATACCAGCAACAACAACCAAAACAACGGCAATACAAATAATTCTAACATTCCATACAGTCAACAAGAAGCACTCGCTATTGGCTACGCTCAATATGCACTCATGCATACGCTCACACAACAATTCCGTGCTAACTATCCAGCTGCTTTTCTACATGCTGCTGCAGCGTCAGCTTATTTACCGTTAACATCACCGATGATGGCAGCGGCTGTAGCTGCTGCGGCAGCATCGGCTAATTCCAATGGAAATCAATCGATTGCAGCCGAGAAATTTTGCGAACGTCGTAAACAGCCTGACAGTGATAGTAATAATAATCATATTCGTGCGAGTTCATCACTCAATGAACAACCATATCAGCGTGAAACATATCAAACATTACTCGAAAGTAGCCGTCTTCTAGGACAACAAAAACTACATAAACCCGTACCAATTGATTTACGTAAACATAATGGTGCAAATGATCGAAGTAAAATTTTTAATATTCTTCGTTTTGTTTGTTAATTAATTAATTCAGATTCGCATGCACGTTGTCCATCGTCATCATCATCGACCTCACCATCAAACTCACCGCCATGTTCAACTCCACCAAAATCTACACATAGTACTGAATCGAACAACAATAATGATTTTGTTTGTATTCCGAAGAAACTCATGCCTGTTGTTGGTGCGCGTATCAACGATTGGCTTGAACGTAGCGTTCAATTCACACTTTCGCTTGTTGTTCTACAAGAAACATTAGTTAATGACGAAGAAAAACTCGCACTTTTATCACGCATTTGGCATCGATTACTACTTATTAGTATGATTGAAAATGGTTTCGAAATTTATGTTACAAAAGATTTGCAAATCACACAAGACGTGTCATCATCGTCGTCGTCATCGATAACGACAAACTATCCGACAGAAAATGATGTTAAACAAATCGAATCATTGATTTCACGTGGTAAAACATTAGACATCGATGAAATTGGTTTTAATCTTATTCGAGAAGTGATTATTTACAAAGAAGGAAAGACTCGTTTCGAAAATTCTTGTGCTGATTCATTCGAAAGAGCGGAATGTCAAGCACAAGCACGACTAACAGCTTGGTGTTCGTCACGAGTTAAATACTCGAAAATCGTCTTTTTCTTATGCAATATTTATCAAGTTAAAGAAGATATTTTCGAACGATTATTTTGTACTGGTTCAATGCATCAAAGTACGCCTATTCGTACACATCTCGAACGATTTTTAGCTGCAGCATCTATGGACGACGCTTAGCGTAGTGTTTGTTCTTTCTCTCTTTTTCTTTTCTTCTCTCGTTTTAATTTAAACATTGTACATTTCGTTTCGTTTTTCGTTTTCTTTTATTCTTCAATGTCCGGATATCAACCGTCTGACGGTACTCGAACCATTCGTTTTCTTTTCCTGACATATAAATTATCATATTTTCGATGCTTTAAGTATCGTTAAAAACAGCAGCCAACCACAACAGTCGTCATTGGATTTTTGTTTTGTATCTATTTCATCTGTGTGTTGTGTAGAACAGTTTGTGAAGAGCGAGAGAGAAAAAAGAAACATCAGTTGTTTTTGTTTGTTTGTTTGCTTTTTATGTTAATAATTGAAACACGAACGAAAACATGCGTAATAAACCGAAGAAAAATCATATGACGACAAGAAAATATTATTTGTTTTTTGCACGACGTTAACTTTGATCTTATCTTTCGCTTTTGAGTGATTAGACGTGATGGACAAAAATAAAATCGTGTTGGCGTTTTTTTTTAATCGAACAAGTGTTCTTGGCTGCAAATGATATTTCATTAATTACAGTCTCGAAATTTTATTGCGATGTTATGAGTGTTAAAAATAGCGACTAATTTTTATTGAGGATTCATTAAACACACACACAGAAAAAAACATAATAATTTTAGTTAAAAAAAGTGAAAGATTTAAATGCCTGATACTAAACTTTCAGACTGTCGAGAACGAGTTCATGAATCGATCCATTACTAACAATAACTCCACGATTGTCAAGCATCTTTTCATTCGCACTCAAATTCAACGGTTTACCGTCCATATCCGAAACTTTGCCTCCTGCTTCTTCGACAATAATTGCGCCGGCTGCATGATCCCAGATATTTTCTCGATAAGATTGTTTCTGTGCATTCGGCAGACGAAGATAGAGTACAGCTTGTCCCGAAGCAACTAACCCGTATTTCACTTGCGAATCCATACGTATCGGTGCTTGTTGAATGCCAATTCGTTGTGCTAATGCATTTTGTTGTTCGTGATTACCGTGTTCACCTTCGACACTTTCAGCAAAACGATAATCTGCTTTCTTCTCACTTGATATCGCATAAATACGAGTTGGCAGCGATGAATCAAACGATTTTATCGATTGTTCATATGCACCTTTGCCTCGTTGAGCATAAAATAACGTTCCACCGTCGGTTCCATAGGCTGGACAAGCTAAAACACCGACTTTAACATCGCCATCGACGATTAAAGCAAGTGCAATTGCATATTGATCTCGACGAATGAAACCTTTTGTACCATCTGAAGAAAAAAACAAACAAACATCCTGAATTTCTTTTTCTTTCTTTCGTACCAATTGGATCTAAAGTCCAAAATCGTTTGCATACATGACCATTGCCGTATCCGATCCATTCGATGATTTTCTTTTCATCGACGTCAATTTGTTCTTCTTTAACATAATCAATTATTTGTTTTAAATGATCAGATCGTTCAGGTTTGAGTAATTCTTTTGGATTTTCTTCAGCAACAATCGGATCATCGGGAAATTCCAAATGAAGTTGTCGACAGATCAATGCCTGCGATCCAAAATCTGCTAACTAAAACTTCACATTTCAAAACGAAATCACGACTTTTTTGTCAATCATCTTACTGTAACCGGTGATCGATCGACTTTTTCAATCGCTTCAGGAATTGTCGATCGTACTCGTTCACATAATTTAGCTGATTGTAAACATGCTTGAATTGCAACTGTTAATTCTTTCTCATAGGACATTGATCTTGAAATAAAGAAAAAAAACCAGATGTATGGCTTTTCGTTTTCACTATCTTATCGTTAAATAAAAGCAGAAAAGAAAAATAAATAGGAACATAAAAAATAAAAAGAAACATGAACACGTCGAAAACCTTTAAATAAATATTCACAGATATAAATGAGAAATTTCTCTATTCATTTGGTTTGATCAAAAACAAATGCACGCATTATAAATCAATTTGAACTAAACTGAAAATTTAGCTTCTCTCGAGAGTTAAATCACAAATTAACAAAAAAGAAAAAAAAACAAAATATTATTGCAAATCGAATAAAATCAACTGCTCGATGTAGCGAATTTCAATGGAATGAAATGAAAACGAAACATTTATTCTAAACATCATCGACAAGATGCTCTTCAATTGTAGATAATTGCGATTCATCATCACTGGTATTAGCACTATCAGTTTCTTTCTTATGGACTTTTTGACGTAGTAAATTGATACTATCGGAATGTTGAAGTCGTGGTTTAGGTTCATCGGTATTATTATCATCACTTGGATTCGAACTAAACAGAGAAAAAGAATAAATTTTATGTCAAATCGATGAATAGAAATGATTTACTCGATAGGATTTTCATCGTCGATTGAATTGTTTATTAATTGCTCAACATTATCTTGACTATCGGTTGTTTCTGTCGGATCGATTGGATTACTATCCGAAGTTTCTTTGGTTAAAATATCTGTTTCTCTGAAAGATATCATCGAATCAATGTTTTCGAGAGATGAAATTTGTTCGATTATTTTATTTACTCAGCTATTTGTTCATCGTTGGTCTCCGTTGCCAAGAGATTTTCTTGTTGTCGTAGATTTTCTTCATAGATCAATATATTTCGCTGACAAACAGCTTCGATATCACTCATCCATCGTCCTTTCTGTTCTAATAATTCTCTCGTACCACCTCCACTCGGCGTTGAAGTCGAATTCATTGAACTAGTTGTCATCCGTCGAAAATTAACTAACGAAAGAAAATTATTTGCACGATCGATACTAGTTCCACTGAACAATGAATTAAAATTCGTTGGTGTTGCATCGATAGGATCGAAATCGAGTCGAAGCAATGTCTTATTCATTTTAATCGCAATTGCCATGCCACATATTCCACTTGCTTGAATTGTATTGCCTCGAAGATCGACATATTGTATCGTTGTCGATTCAGCTATGTATTCAGCTAAGGCAATGGCTGCCTGATCAGTCAAACGACAATTTCGAAGCATTAATTCTTGAATTGTTCGATTGGTTAGAAGTGCATCACGTAGAAGAAAGAGACCTTCATTTGTAAAATTATTATTACTTAAATTTAACGAACGAATTGTTCGATTATGAAGTAAAGCTTTAGCAAGAAAACCAATGCCTTGTGACGTTAATTGATTACTTTCGAGACTTAATTTACACAGATTATTGTCATTGATATGATGTTCATCGTATTGACTTAATTGAGAAGCAAGATGAGACATTCCACCATCTTGTAATGAATTTAAACGTAAATCAAGCGAATGAAGAAATGGACCGCATGTACGAATTAAGTTATTTATCAGTAGAGAATCTTGAACTTGAAGACCTGAGAGAAACAAATGAATTGCAGAGAAAACGAAAAGCAAATCGAAACCTACGATTATCACAAAGATAAAGTTCTCGTAATGAAACACATGAGCGTAAATGTTCGATGAATTTCTGAAGAACTCTACCATTTAATTGACATGATTCAACATGTAATTCATATAAAGTTGTTGAAAGACGTAATGAACGTGTAAATGTAACAATATTCGATTCATCGAAACGCATTGAATTCATATCTAATCGTTCTAATGAATTCGTTCGACGTAGATATTTCGTTAGAGCTTGATAACCTTGATAATTAATCGAACGATTATTCGAAAAACTAATATGCGTACATGACTCATAATATTCTAAGATGTCAAATAATTGAATGAATGCCGATTCATCGATTGTTGATGAATCGAAATCTAACGTATGAAACCGACAAAATGAAAGAATCTCTTCAATAGCTTCGATCTGTTTTAAATCAAGTTTTTCATTGATTATTTTTAAACAATCAATCCGATCGATAAATGATTTTCGTCCATCGTCCATACTACTCAATTGATCTAGGAGACAATTCAATGGGCGAATTTGTAAGCGTTGACATGTAGCACGATAACGTTGCAAAATAGCACCGAGAGAAAAAAGTTGACGATTAGAAAATGGATTGGATGTACTTGAATAATGACGTAATTGTGAATCGTCAGTTGGAAAATGAACTCGACGCGAATGACTAACTGTGGTTATGCGTTCTTTTGTCGTATCATTTTCGTGAGTTTTTTCAATTACCGATGATTGTTTCGTCTGTTCATCATCATCATCCAATTTTGTTGGAGATGTTTTCGATAGAAAATGTAGAACTGGAGGTGATGAGAGGTCATTTATTTCTTCTGTAGACATTATTTCATCTAAAAATAGACTCTTAATTAAATATTTAACTAATTATTGAGAAAGCAAAATTAGAAAACGAAAAATGTCATTCGGTCCAACGATGGAGACACTGTTGATTACGGCAAACGTAGTACAATGTCATACGATCCTAGAAATCAAATTTTAATGTTTCTATCAAATCAATTATTGCAATCAAAACAAACCTCTCCACGAGCCGATTGAGCTTGAAAGAAAACAGCTTCATTATGATGGCATTTCGGACCTGAATGAACATTTTTCTTCTTAATTACATAAAAAAAAACATCGTTGGCTTTTAACTTACAAGGATGACCATTTGTTCGTGGTAATGTCGGATCTGTGATCACATCAGTAACAATTTGTGTCAATTCACTAAATAGATTTTTATTTCATTGTCAGTCATACTCAACAAAAAGCTAAAGCCTACTCGACTTCATGAGTGATTTTATTAACGTAAATACATGGATTATTCGCTGCCTCTTGATAATCACATCGACGACACTGAAACATATTTCAATAGAATAAAATGTCTTCTTTTTTTCTCCTCTATTCTTCAATTTACAGCGTAGAGTAGAATATGATTAGCTTTATCTTCTTTTGGATATAACATATTGTTACTACAAAAGAAAACAATCTGCTTTTCCTGTGCATTTCTCTTTCATTTGTTAGACAAACCATTCTTGGCAAAATTTAATTCCAACGAAACCAGAATTTGCTACGCTATTATCAACCATGATTCAATCTACAAAAATTGATATATTATTCGTTACAAACTCAAGTGATGTAATATCTATATAATATTTTCATGCATGACTCAAAACGAGATACAAGCGAACAAATCAAATTGAGTAAGATTAAACTAATTTCAGATGTCACCAGTAACGAAACAAAAGCATGTACAAATCGTTTTCTTGTTGATTAATCGATTTTAAATTAAAGCAAATGTGTATTTAAATAATTCGTCTTTGTTATTTTCTTTCGAAAACAAAAAAACACACACATTCGTTTTTTGATTATATATCTAATCTCGTTGTTTTGTTTTTTCAATAAAAATATGTAAAAATCAATGGGATCTTATCTTTGACTAAAAACGAGCCAAATTAAAATCGAAAATTTGCAAAAATCGAATTTGATTTTCGAAAGGCGAATTTCTGCAGACAAAAGACGCATTGCTTTTTTTCCCCTGTAGAGGTCGAGAATTTTCTTTCTCAACATGGTCGAACCAATCATTTGTCATTGTTCTCTCGTGAATGAATGGAACATATGCAGATATTTCAATCAAAAATATCTCATTTTTTTTGTTTTTCTTAACGATCTTTCGTAGATTATGACAGTGGATACTGCGGCTGTCCCAGAAAATAAGAAAAACAATCTTTCTATCGTAGGTTTTCAAGTGAAATATTCAATGAAATTCTTTGTTTTTTCTCGATAGACGAAACGAGATCGACGAGATGTCATCCGGCAAGTGAGAGAAATCACTGGTCTCGATGAAAATTCCATTAATCAAACGATCGAAGCTTGTAAAGACGGAACAGGACGATATTCTCTCGAACAAGTCATCAGTTTATTATTCGATGATTCGAATGTTTGTTGAACAAGATTTATTTTCAAACGAACGAAGAAAAAAAAAACAAGAAATCATTTCATTGTTTTAGCTTCGAAACAATCTTCAACGCTCAGCTCAACCATCGACGAGTTCATCGTCTCAATCTCCCAATCTTCCTGTAGGTAACAACGATAATATCAACAATCCAAATTGTCAAGCCGCAGGTCCATTACCCAACGACACCATAACCGATGATGTTATTGAAATCTCACCTGATATCGATTCTCAACAACCTGTTGACGACGATCTGGAACGGTTCGTGAAGATAAATCGAAGCCAAATGTTTTTTTTTTCATAGTGATTTATTCGATTTCTAGAGCACTTTTACTATCACGTGAAACAATGGAACAAATAATCGATGAATTCGAAATAGCCGAACGAGAATCGCTCGATGAACCAGTTGGTTTGAAGAATATTGGCAATACTTGTTGGTTTAATTCTGTTGTTCAAACACTTTACACTTTGCCTTATTTTCGGCAATTGATTTTGAATTTTCAATATCCAATTATCAACCGACCGTTGACTGATAGTGTAAAAGACTTTTTTTTGTTTTTGAAACTAAACACAAAATTTCATTTCAATAGGAACAACAAGCAATATCATTTACTGAAGAATTACGATATTTATTTGCTTTAATGTTAAAATCACCGAGACGATCGATTAATCCTGAACGAGCAATAAAAAAATTTAAGAATACACGAAAATTATGCGGAGTCGATTTTTCACAAGAAGTGAGAGATTGATTCTCTTCTCTTTTTTTGTCTATAAACAAAATTTTGTCTTGAAGGATTGTTCAGAATTTGCGACACATCTTATCGATCTCGTTGAATTAGCTTATGAAACAATTGGAAAAAGGTAGAATTGATCTACTTCAAAATCAATTTCTCACGTTCTATTCGTTCTAGTCTATCGAATCTCGATGAGAATCCAACTCCTATGACATTTATTAATCCTGTGAATACACTTTTAACCGGAGAAGTTATTGTCGAAAGAAACGAACATATGACCAGTAAACTAAAACTGCTGTTTCTCGAATGAATAAATGCTTTTCTGTCTTCGTTGATTTAGTTCGAGAAGCTCTGAGACAAATAAATATTCAAATGAATGATGCAAGTAATGTCTACGATGGTCTCGAAGCACTTTGGCTCGGCTCAGCTGATGAAAGTCTTTCTAGTCAACAAGTAGAACTAATAAACCATTTTCGAAAAACATCAAAACGTTTTTTTTTTTCGTCTCCTATCAAGGCAATCGTTGAACAACGTTGGTTAACACGTTTACCACCTGTTCTATTTATCTGTCTTAATCGTTATCGTTTTTCTCAAACAACCAAACAAGCATCGAAAATCTTGACATCATTCGAATTCGAACCTGAACTCCATCTCGATCGTTACATGTTAAATAACAAAAATCTCATTTTAAACAAACGAAATTTTGCTAAAACACTCTACGCACAATTACATGAACTAGAAAATACATTGAACAGGTTCGATGAACGAATTTTGATCTTAATCGAGTTTTCTTTTTTGCAAACTAGTTATTTGAAATATCCATGTAACGATGAGTCATTTGCACTTGCAAATGCCATTCGAGTTGTTTACGAATTTGCAACGGGCCGACGATTGAATCCGACTTTACCAAAAAAGTAAATTTTTGCTCAAATACAAACAAACGAATTGTTTTTCTCTCGATTAGAGCGGATACAGCTGAACAAACGACAGTCAATCGTCTTCGTCAGCAGCCTATTCAACCATCAACTATCTCACCGGATGAATTACAATTCATTCAGAACACTTTACCAACATGGTTAACAGAAATCGAAGCTAAATGTGCAAGTAAATTCTTTCTCATCGTCCAAAAATAAAGATACGATCATCATTTTGTTCGTCTTTTGATTTAGATATTCGCGAAGATATTCGTCGATTGAAATACGAATTGAAACAACTCTATGATGAACCTCAATTGAAACAAGTCAAAATTCTTCATTCGAATGACAAAATCAATGGATTTATTTCGTTTTCAGGTTCGTTATACATTACATGCTGTTTGTGTGCATGAAGGCAGCGCAACATTAGGCCATTTTTGGACGTATGTTTATCATCACGATCGACAGAAATGGTATCGTTATAACGATAATGAAGGTAAATGAATTTGAAATATGTAATTCAATGATTAATTTAAAATTGTGTTTCAGTTTGTGAAACCAATTGGAACGATGTATTTGATGCGGGTATCGGTGGTTCAAAATCATCAAATGATCGTGAAGAAGCACGAGTACCAAGTGCTTATTTACTAGTCTATATAAATGCCGATCAAAAATCTCTCTCAAATGGTAATTTGATGTTGTTTATTCGTTTGCTTTCGAAGAAATTGAGCTTTTAGATATTCAATATGAACTTCCAGCTGATCTCCAACGGATCTTAGATGATGATTTAGTTCTCTTGCAACAACAAAATGAAAATGTTCAACTTGAAAAATTGCACAATCATCTCAAATCTTATTGTGATAAGATCGAAAAACAACAACCAATTCATCGAGCTTTAACAATACCGTTTTTCACTGGACAAAATGCTCCCAGTGGTACGATTTCATTGATTTTATTTTCCGAATTAAACGTTGGTTGTATTTAGATTCTGAATTAATCAAACCAGTGCTCGATTCCACCTTACGTATTCTCAAAAGTTATTCGCCGAAAATTCTCACGATTGAAATCGATCGTTTACTTCAAGAAGTAAATTTTCTTTTCGAATATTACTTTTGTTTTTCATCTTCTCATTCGAATAGATCGTCGAAAAAGAAATCAAAGCCTATTCACCCACAGCTAATATGATCACATCAGAATTGCCGCATGTCGATCATCGATTACAACATGTTCTCTCCTATTTCTCAGCTAATCGAATCGAGTCAATCTATCGTCAACGTGTTATGTACGATATCATTCGACTTCTATCAATTCCAAACGATGATATTCGGTAGGAAATGATTCTTCTAGGAAAGATTTTATATGATTTTTTTTCGGGTTTTAGTTTGAAGATTTTTAAATTACAAGCGCAAATTGTTTGTAACGAAATGAACATGTCGAATGATGAAGTTCAAGAATATCAAGTAGAACTTTTGTTTTTCTTATTTCGAATAAACAAATGTGTTGTTTACTTTTTGTCTACTTAGAAATTGCTAACTGATTACAAAGATTTTCGATCGGTAATAGCCGCTTTTCTAGCTGGTTGTAATCTAATGAATGAGGATAAGTAAGCGAAAAAAACATTCAATTTATTTAATTCAATCGTTTTCGATAGATTCGAAGAAGCAATAACATACTTTTGCGTTGCTTGTGAATACAATCTTCGCCTATCGAAACAATGCACATTACCAATGCGAGCAATGGACAGTTGTTTATTATTCAAAGCTCGTCGATTATGTTTCGAGGTAAAACTGAATATTTAACTAAATTCTCGTCATGTTTATTTGACTTTTGATAAACAGAGATGGAATGATGTTGTTATCAATCGTTTTAAAACCGATTCAGACTATCGTCTCGATACGATGACACATCAATTTCTTCCTTGTCTCATGCAATTAAAACTTAGTTCCGAAGATGATCAAGCTTATATCAGCGAAATTCAACGTATTTGGTTTTTACTTTTGGATAAATTAGAACGTATGAATTGATTTAGCAAAAATCAAAAACTCAATCTAACTTCACTGATTCTATTTTAGCAACTGAACGATCATTATCTCTTGAAGAATTTCTCCAACGTTTACTTGAACAACCTATTGGTCAACATTATCATTCAGTTTCGATTAATAAACATCAACTAGTCGAACGATATGACGAAGTTGTCAAAGATTTAATTCACCATTATCCAGCATTTTCAGGCAACAATCCAGTTGAACCCGTTCAAACACAATCATCACCAACTCGATCCAATCGAGCAGCAATATCGATTCCAATTGTCGTACAACAACAGAATTCATCAGCCTCGAATTCAATGCCCGCCATCGATCCACGTGGTTCATCGCCAATGCAGCAGGGCGATGACGAACAAGACTAACTTTTTCATTTTTGTTTTTTTTCGCTTCTTCTTCTTCTTCTTCTTTCGATACGGTGCTATTTAGTCAGAATATTATTACAAAAAACAAACAAACGTAGACTTGATTATGTTTCAAACAAAAAAACAAATCAAACCCGGTCATATTCGCATCGTAAATGTTGTACAAAACTAGTGTATTTCTGTCAATATATATATATATAATCGATTTACTCTCTTGTTTTTTTCTCTCTTTTGTTTGAAGATGATAAAAAACACCCACACAAATATATTGTCGCTTGTCTTGTAATTTCAAATCTACTCTTCTTGTTGTTTTTTCTTTCTTTCTTAACTAAAGTGATCTGCAAATGTTCGACTTTCTCTCTTTATTCGTGTTTTTTTTTATATATGTATTGAATGATAAAAACAAGATATTTGTGTGTGTTTTTTTGGAATCGAAGTACAAAGGTTAAATAAAAAAATCAAGGCAAACAGAAAAAAAAACTGGACATGACTGTATATATGCAAAATAAACTGACGTCACGAGATAACGAATCGAGTCAGATATTTTCATAGATATCGTTTGTACGAGGCGTTTTTTTTTTCTCTCTCTCTTTTTCTCCCTTCTTTCCTCTGAATAAAATGTGCACAACGAAATAGACGCATATAAATTACGAGAAAAAAAAGCGAATCAACGCTCTTTTAACTTAACTACAACGACTGGTCGAAGTCACAAGACAAATACAAGGACAAAAGTAAATGATAATAAAGAGGTGTGTTAATTCTTATCAGGTTTGTTTTCGATATTTTTAAGCTATGGAAAGTTTCTTGGCTAATCGTCCCGACGCAGAAAGTCGATGCACATTTACTTTGAATGGTGATCGAAGTAAATGTCCGCATAATCTCGGCAATAGGTTCGTTTCAATCGAGTGCGCATAAATACGACGGCTTATTTTTAGACAAAAACCAACGCGTGCAAAAATCTTTAACAATGTTCTCGAATTAATTGGCGATAGTCCACTTGTACGTGTCAATCGTGCTGCACGTGATTCAGGTGTTAAATGCAATATCTGTAAGTTAAAAAAAAAAGATAATATTCACAGTCGAACTATGATTTAATTTAGTGGCTAAATGCGAATATTTCAATGCAGGTGGTAGTGTCAAAGATCGTATCGGTCTTCGTATGGTCGAAGAAGCCGAACGAGACGGAACTTTAAAACCAGGCGACACAGTTATCGAACCAACATCCGGTAATACAGGTATCGGATTGGCGTTAGCTTGCGCTGTTAAAGGTTACCGATGTATTATTGTCATGCCGGAAAAGATGAGCAAAGAAAAAGTACATTGAACTTTGCCTTCTTTTTTCTTCTCATTTTATTGCCTTGATTTAAGGTCGATGTTCTTCGAGCATTAGGTGCAGAAATTATTCGTACGCCAACAAGTGCCGCTTTCGATGCACCTGAATCACATATCGGTGTTGCACATCGTTTGAAAATGCAAATACCTAATTCACATATTCTCGATCAATATCGAAATCCTTACAATCCAATTGCTCATTATGATACAACAGCTGAAGAAATTATTGAAGCTTGCAATGGAAAAGTCGATATGATTGTTGCTGGTGCAGGAACAGGTCAATGAACAAACAGTTTCTTGAGGGTCATATCGAACATTTTTTTGTTATTATTTTCAGGTGGTACATTAACTGGCATTTCGAGAAAAATCAAAGAAAAATGTCCAGATTGTATTGTTGTTGGTGTTGATCCCGAAGGTTCAATTTTAGCTCAACCGGATACAATGAATAAAAGTGATGTGACTTTCTACGAAGTACGATCATTTGCTCTCATTTTTGTTTTTTTTTTTTATTAAATTTCATTTTTGTTTTCTTCTAGGTCGAAGGAATTGGGTAAATAAAATTTTAAATAAACAATCAAAGAAAAAAGCTGATATTTTGATTAGATACGATTTTGTACCAACAGTTCTCGATCGAACTCTTGTCGATCGTTGGTATAAAAGTTCGGATAAAAGTTCACTTAAATATTCTCGTAAATTAATCAAAGAAGAAGGCATGCTCTGTGGAGCATCGTCTGGTTCAGCTATGTCCTGTGCCGTTCAAGCCTGTAAAGACTTCGATTTGAAAGAAGGTCAAAATTGCGTTGTCGTTCTTCCGGATTCAGTTCGAAATTACATGTAAACTCGATGAAAATATAAACACAAAACGTTCAAAGATAATGATTTGATTTTAGGACGAAATTCTTAAGCGACGATTGGATGATCGAACGAGCTTTTCTCGATGTCAAAGACGAGCCTAACAGCGAATGGTGGCATTCAAAACCAGTATCAAGTTTGAAAATTCGTGAACCTGTTACTGTTTCGAAGAATACATCGATTCAATCTGTACTCGATATTATGCATGAAAAAGGTTTCGATCAAGTGCCAGTCATATCCGATGATGGGTGAGACACAAGAATTCGTTTTTTTTTTATATAAACAAATAACTTTGATTAGAGCGTTTGTTGGCATGACAACAATGTGTGAAATCATGGCAAAAATGTCTCGTGGGAATGTCAGTGCACAAGATCCCATATCCAAAGTTATCACTGATAAATTTCGAACAGTATGATTTCGATTTTGTTTTCTTTGAATTCATATTTATCTCATAAATTCCATTTCAGGTTCAATTAGACGACAGTTTAGCTAAACTAAGTCGAGTTTTAGAAGTACATAATTATGCTATCATTAAATTTGCTCATACACATTGTAAGTTAATTTATAATATAATACGTATAAGAAGTTTTTCAATAAAAAAAACTAGATGATAAGCAAGATAATCGTCAAAATAAACCGCATATCTTTGGTATTATAACAAGTATTGATTTACTTGATTATATTGTGAAAAATAAAGGTGCAGACAATGAAACTGACAGTAATTGCAAGCAAAATGGCTGCCATAAGGAAGCAAAAAATGGTCAGACAATTGCCGAACAAAGTGAAGCTTTACACTGAAAATCCGGAAGAAAAACAACGATTGTGATTTCGTTTTCATTTCGATCTGAAATCTCTTGTCTTTTGTTTTGAAATAAAGAACATTCTTTAAAAAAACCAACGAAAACTTCTTTTGATTTAATTTTATCATAACAAACAAAACAACACAAATAAGCAAACAAAATGAAAGGGATTTACGTAATTATGTCGTGGTTTAGTTGTCACAAAAAATCAATTTGCCGATGATGAACTTCGTTCTTTTGTCCAATCGCGACAGATCAATTTATGTCCTTGCCTCCATGCCTCTTTCTGACATGTCGATGAACAATACCAAGCATTTCGACATCGACTACACGCTGGAAACGGTTTTCGATAGGGACTATTGCCATTGGTTAGATTCGGATTCGGATTTTCAATAATCGGAGAGAGAATTTTACATTGTGTACATGAATAGGCATCATCGCCTTCGAATGTACATCGTTGACATTCACACCAGAAATTATAGGCACGTTTAAGCATGGCACGACGAGCACGTCGACCAAGAGCTAAATCGACATAATTTATTGTCAATTCATCACCTGGTTTCAATTGATGTTTACAACGAACCTGAACAAATAGAGCGAACGTATGTTTTGTTTTGTCTGAACGAGATTTACTTTGACTCCAGCTGCGTCCTGTGTTACTTGACAATCCATGATTTCACATGAATTATCACATGAATGATTTATACATGATTGTAGAGAAAATAAACCGCCGAATACTTGATCGATTGGTTCACCTTTGAGATAAATTTGCAGATTTTGATAGAGACCTGTTCGATCACGTTGACGAACGTTCGAGAGAAATCGTGTGTATAAACTTGCAGCGTACGTTGGCGACGAAAAACTCTGTGCATTGCATGCTATTTGATAGAACCGATAGAGAAATTCTTCTTCGGTGAATTCATAATGAATGGGCATCGATGAATGATTGAAAATATTTTGAAGAATCTTGAGCATACGTGGAATTGTACGAATGTAGGATGGGTCACCTGATGAAATGAATTCGGAGAAAGTTTCTTTGGCTTGTTCGAATGGATTGCTTTGAATTTGATCGTAGAGATGCGAATGATTGATATCAAGATTGTTTAATGTTGATTCGTCTGAGAAGAAAAAAAAAAGCAAAAGAAATGATTATTTTTTTTTTGTCAACCAACTTTGAATATTTGTTAGACAATTAATAATAATCATTGTGATTAATTTCGCAATAATCATCGGTGAAAAAATCGAATTCCATGTATCTCGTACAATAATTTGTCTGTTCGCACAGAATTGATAGAGTTCTTTCGTTTCAGGATTCACTGACGGACACAATAAACGATGATAACTCGTCCATGCTTGTTCACGGCACGTATCTGAACAGTAGATTTCATAGGGACAATGCGGACATGAAATGGGACTTATAGTTGGCCAATATTCTTCGATTTGCCGTTGCATTTTCTCAGGTATACGTGACCATGTTGTATCGAAATAAACACTTGGCGTTAGCAATGATGTTGTACACGTTGCACATGCGGGTGATACCGATAGAGTATCGACTGTCTGAGCATGAACAATGGAAATATCCGTAAAGATATCTTCACCTGATGAAATAACACGTTTAGCATAGATACCTTTGCCACGTTGATCGACACGAATATCAATCATTGAATATTGTGTCAAATAGTTATTATAAAATCGTCCAATACGTGCCTGTTCAAGTTTAACATTGAGATCGCTGTTATTCGATCGACAAACATGAATGGTTTCGGAAAACCAACGTTGTGCAACAGCAAATATACGTAATTTCTTACAACATTCACCGCCTAGTTTCCAAATTTCTAATGGCCGTTGTTCGAGTGGAATTTTCCAGCATTCATAAAACGCTTCTTCGAGACTGCCAGCAGCATACTTTTGTTTCGCACGTTCAATCTTAAAATCTAATGTTGCTGTCGATAGAGTTGACGGTGGTGATAGTGGTGCAGCTGCTGCTGTTGGTGATGATGATAATGCTGAATTGATTTCTTTTTTTGGCGATGATCGTTCATTGGATGATTCATCATCGAGATGAAGAATTGTTCGTCGTATACGAAGAATTAAGTCAGCTTCTTCTTTCGATGTACAACCACGCAATTGAATTGTTGGATCTATCGTTTGATCGGTTTCATCTTCGACACTGCTCATTATCGATTATATAAAGCTTATAGATGCGAGTCCCTTTTTTTTTGTTTTCTCCGGTTGTTAGAAAAGAAATATCACCTAGATAGGATATACCATCGCGCTATATTCCTATCGACCATTTCTGTCCTACGTACTATGTGTGTGCGTGTTTTCTTTTTCTGCTTCTTTTTCTTTGTTCTTTTTTTTCCTCTTTCTCTTTATTGGTGAAATACATAGGACTCGTTGTTTATTCCATCGATATCTCTCTACAATGAATAAGCAACGAGTATTCGTCTTGTGCGTTTCTGTTTAGTTGTACGCTTGTACTTAGATCAAGGAAAATGCAGAATCGGCAGGCCCCGATAGGAAACATACACTTTTTCCTTTCTTCTTTCTTTTCTTTCTTTTCTTTCTCTTCCTCTTTCTTTTCCTCTCTATTGATATTACATTACAGAATAAATACGTATATAGTCGAAGTATGACCAACACATACGCATAAAAAGGAAACCATATGCTGTGCTCATATCGGTTAGATAGTTTAATAGAAATTTCTATTATCATGCATGCTGAATTTTTCTCCGAGAAAATCCTATCATATCTAAATATATCAATTAATCATAAATTTACGATCGAGACTGAGTTTGATATGATGACGTGCCCATTCGATTTTGCTTATCAACACTTTGGATTAATTTACTTGTTTAGCTCGATTTTTATTTCAAATAATAATCATACACAAAAAGATGAAGAAAAAGCGATAGATAGATACGTATTTTAAAGTCAAAGAAATGAACATGTTTGTTTAGTTTTCGGCTTGAGATTAGATTAGCTTATCAATCGAAAGACTTGAAACTCTTAATTACATAGTATTACAGAAAGTAAAATTTTAAAAAAAATTGTAGTTTGACGTTTATTCAATCACAGTAGAACGTCGAAATGAGTAATCATTAATGTACTATAAGGAAACCAATTTTGTATTTGATAATCAAATGTTGCTGTTAACCATAGAGTTCGAAGAACTGCGAGACGTTTCGTATTGAGATAGAGAGTTTTACCTCGTCTAATACGAAAGAAAACGATGTGCGATTTTATAAGGAAAAAGGAAAAATTTTACTTCAATTTTGGATCTTCTTCACCATGTTGATCGAGATAGAGCGAATGCCAATAGCCGTACGTATTCGCCAGACCAATCATAATCAATGTTGTTTGAATATCGAGCATAACAGCTGCCGGATGGCCACATTTGGTCAAATGCTAGAACAAAATCACAATAACGAGACAAATTTAAATAATAGAATTTCAACTTGATTATAACGTTGTTTTTGTTGTTCACAACAAGGTATATGTTTAGGTTTGAAGTACAATTGACCACAGATGAGACAGAACAATGTATTTGGCGAGGATGTTCGACAGAATTGACAGAGTTGATCGTTGTAGAGATGAAAGACATCGTCGTATTTATCAGGTAGAGGAACAAAATTCGGTGGTGAGAATCTTAGAGATTGAAGTGATAAGATTTGAACAGGTTTAAAGTTTTGTTGAGCAACAATTCGAAAATCTTGAAACCATTGTGTTAACAAATCCATTGGATTCTTACAAAACCATTGTGGAAGTACGAGACCATTGAAATTCAATTTCAAATTCAAATAACCAGCTAATGATAAAGTTGAAGGTTCTTCGCCTGTCTAAATAAGTTTAACGAAAAGAAATCATACTTGATATTCAAATTTTGAAGATATTTACTGCCCAAGGCATTTCTTTTTGGTATAAACGATATTTAATCAACGAGGCTATTTTAAAAAATTGTTCGCAAGTCTTCATGAGAAACTGTTCGATTGTTGAATCGAGTGTTTTCTTTGGTGATTTGGATTCAATTTGAAAAGATTCTTTGAGAAATTGAATGAGAAAATCTGCATGAATATTTAAATTCTAAATACGGAAAAAAACGGGGAGATTGAATTTTGAAATAAATTGTTTTTAAAATATTTCTTACGAGTAATTCTTGACAATCGATTGTTTGTTGAAGAATAATCGAGAGGATGTTCTTGTAAAATTCGAGATTGAAAACAATTTGAATAATAACATCGAATTCATCTGAATGAGATAAAAAATAATAAACAAAATATTTTTCTTTGAAATATCAATTTCTACTACCAGATGGAAGATTCATTGGTGCACTCATAAGTAATTGAAATAAAATCGTTAGAGAATCACGAAGAAGAATCGGAGGAAGAGTTTGATGAGAATCGAATACGCTGAAAGAGAAATTCGTGAAAGGAAATTTCGATTTGGAATTATGAAGAGTTTACTCAGCAGTATTGATCGGACATGATAATCCACTGATTTCCTCCCATAAACGTTGATGATGAAATGGATAACCGAGATGATGAAGATCGTGAAGAATTTCTTTAAAAAGAAAAAGGAACAAAGATTTCGAATGTGAAATGAACTCACTATAGTAGGATTTGCGAACGCTTTTTTGATCGATTCGATTGACACTTTCGTAGAAGAATTGTTCGTGAACAATTTGAGCTCTAAAAATCTCGAATAATTTCAAAATAACAAGTTCTTCGTGCTTTCGAATTACCTCAACGTTGCACAATTAAAATCTGCGGAACGTTGCTTTATTTATTGATGATTTTTCAAGGCAAATGGTTCGGCCAGTACGTTGTTTTGTTCAAGTGGTTCACGTTGACTTTCTAATGCTTCAAGAAACGAATACAAACAAGTTTGATCATCATTTCGTTTCTATTTTTTAGAAAAAAACGAGAATGTGTATTGAAAATGAATTTCGATTGTTCGCTTTTTCTACTAATTGTGAACGTTTGGGATTGATCATTGTCTGATGAAGACGTTGAATGGGTTCGATTTCTTGTTGAAAATTTTGACAAGTCGAATAATCGTTGTAATCGAATAGAGGAATCAAACTATTGGCTGTTTGCCGACAGAGCGGACAGCGAAAAGTTGTATTCTTTGGATGAACATTATGAATCGATACAGCTGCAGCTGCAGCTTGATTCTTAAGAAAAAGAAAATACGATGCTCCGAGGTTTTATTCAGGAAAATGAATACAAACTGGATGCAATGCTTTGAGATATGATGAGAGACAATCGACATGGATCGAATGTCCGCACGATTGAAGTAATAATGGACGAAGATACAAATCATTTTGACAGAAATTTGCAATGTACTATAACAAATCAAACGACAAGAATTTCGTATTTAGAACTAAATTGAAAGATTTGTATCGTACGGGATGACCAGATATTTTCGTAAGTTGATCTTTAGTTATTTCGTAATAATTTTCCAATGTTATTTTATTCGAATTCATTTTTAAGATATTCTGTTGGTCAACATCGAGTTCTGCTACTTGAAAACTTGGTAAAATCGATAGACATGAAATACCAATAAGACCAATGGGTGACTCGCTATCACTTTTCGGTAATCGACAAACACAACATTCGTATTCGCTGAAATTATCAAATGGAATGATGATTTGTGATTGAGTTTGACCGGTTCTAGGCAATGTTTGTTCGAGAGAAAATGCTTCGTTAGATAACGAAGGTGGCGTATTGACAAGCATCATGTGATCATCGACATTCTGTTGGCTAATGAATTTCTTTTGAGATTTAGCGATTTCAGCGAGTAGTTTCTGTTGACGATTTTTGGCTCGTTGTCGTTTTTGTTCAGCACTTAAATCTCCTGCGTTCGTTGTTGAATGTGTTGATGTTGTCGTTGTTTGTTTTTGTTGAAATTCTGTTTTTAATATATCGACTTCTCGTTCAATTAAATCGAAATATTTCTCATCGATTTTAATGATTAATTGAAATAGATTCAAAAGAAAATTGTAACTATCACCAATACGTGAATGTTGATGAGTTCTTAATTTGTCCGGAAGACGAGTGATTAAATCTTCGTAACCACTTCGATGTTGTTTACGAAGAACTTTAAGGAGCATGGTGACGAGTGTTTCGGACTCAACGGATGAACTGCAAATATTGGCGAAGACGAATTTCTGAAAAAGAAAACGAAAATTGAAAAAGTTTTATTGCGTTTTTTTTTGTCTTTCTTCTTACAGCTTTTTCATTTGAAATTTGATTCGTCTAAATAAACGAACACAAAAATTGAATTTATCGATTTTGAAATGAAACAAAACTTTACACATGATAATGATAATTCGATAAGATAAACTGTAAAATAAAGAATATTTTCTGTAATTGATTTATCATGTAAATACTAAAGTGAAAAAAGACAAATAATTGATATTATTGATCGAAGTTTTTCTTCTCATACGCCATTTAAACATAAAAATAAGAATTCTTGTAACAGATTTGACTCCAAAATTCGTTCGACATGAACTTTCGAGGTTGGACAAAGTCCTACTTGACGAAATGGTGGCCAAATGGCATGTTCAATTCTGACTAGACTATGCTGTTTAACACTAGTAAATAATAAATTAATTTGACAAAGAAACTAATTAGTAAATTCAATTTTACTAATTTGTAAAACGTTCAAGTGAATTTTGAAAATGTGCTCGTTTCGGGCAACGCATGATCACATGTAATGGATCGTATTCTTTTTCTAAGATCGAACCTTTAATCGTATATTTGCCTTGCTGAAGATGACCTAATAATTCGACCGATGGAGTTTGAAAATCCGAAACCTAGAAGATATCATTTCGAAAATTCAAATCAAATATCTAACTAAATGTCTGTCAACTCTACTTCTTCGAGTATAGCTTCGATTTCTTTTCGATTGGCTGCCAATGACGATGGATCAGGAACGTTTTCTTCGACTTCACTATATAATCGATCAGCAACTGCGAGTATAGTGATAATTTCAGCACGTGTGTATATCGTATCTCGAAGAGCTAAATCAACGAATTTACGAATCATAAATTGAAAATATTGATTTACCAATATTCGGTTGAAAAGCGACAATTCCACAGAAAGTTATTAAACAACTTTCTAACATTGAAATTTGCTGAGATGGATCGAGATTTAATTCATTTTTCGCGTGAAACACCCATGAATAAATATGAAATCTAGAGAATTTCGATTCGTTTGGCTTTTTTACTTCTCGTCTATCTACCTTTTTAATAATTGTTCAACGAATACATTCGGTTCGATAAATGATGAAATAAACTTTTTAATAAAAGAAAATGTTTGAATTCAATTTTAGGAAAAACATATGCCGTTTTTTACTTGAACAAGAAATAGATCAGCATCATGCATCGATGATGAAAACGTACTTTTTGCATACGTTTTCGCTTGTATAGTCAATTGTTGACCATTTCGAAGCCAAATATTCGATAAAACTTCGTAATATCCAGCCTATAAAAACATTCTCAATTCGTTCTCATAGAAACAAAAAAAATCAATTCCTAATTACTAATGTTCTCAATGGATGAAAAATAAGATTTAATAATGTTGTTTGATCATCTATTGGAAGGAATTCTTTGGGTTGAATATCGTATCGATAGATTGCATTGTAAATAAATACAGAGAGATATCGATGTAATGGTAAATGAAATGTTAATTTCGATGGATTCGTATTTTCAATATCGAAACTTAACGATTGTAGCCACTCGTTTATACTTTCAATAATTTGTTTAATAACATCGATTAATTTCTCTTTAGAAAACTAAAAAATAGAAGAGAGAGAGTTGTTGTTTTTTTCTTTCGTCTTCTTCAATTACGGTCGAGTTTAAATGACTTATGAAACACCACATAGCAGCAGCACTGATTTCTAATTCAATGGTAAATGCATACATATACGCCTGAGGTTCATATTCGATATGTTCAGTAAGAATACGTTCGTTCACATTCATTCCTAAACAATGAACTCCAAGTAAAATCAAACAATCAATGATGATTTTCGTTTGTTTACCTTGAAATAATCTGAGAAAACGTAACCATAAATTGAAGTATTTCTTATTTTCAAGTATTTTCACAGCAATTTTTTCTTGAGATAGAATATTTACAAAATCACTCAACAATGGCCAATAAACATTTTTAATAATCAAACGATGTTCAACATCAACAACGACTGCTGCATTCGATGATTCACTATCAGTGGCTAATGGATGAATTTTAAGTAGATGATCATCATCATCATCATCTTGCTTATCAACTATTGGCGAGAACATATGCCAAATACACGAAAGTATAACTTCAATAAGATAACAATGATCCATCGCATAATCAGCGATGACATTCGAGGAAAATAATTGTACACTGATATGAACGAGACGTGATGGTAGTTCACTATTGGTTTCATTTAATGATTCTTCGATGAGTTTTTGTGCCATAACACCATAGAATCGGAGAAATGTTTCCGTAAATAGACGCTAAAGAAATTTGTTTGTTTTTTGTTGTTGTTGAAAATATTTGTATGAATTACTTTAAAATTCAAATCCGGTAGTAAACTCAACAGAAATCGAACGAGTTCTTCAGGTAGATTAGCTTCAACACACCACATCATTATTTCGTCTAACATTGTTCGAAGATTTGTGTCAAATGGAATATAATTATTTGTTGTTGAACTTTCATCATTCATCAATGATGGAACAAAATAAGAATCCGGTAATTGAGCATGTTCATCGGTTTGATATTCGGAATGATAGAGTCTATTCAGCGATGCTAAAAAAACAACGAATTTTATCCATAAAAATCGAACCAAGCGATTTCATCATACGATCACTAATAAATTCAGTGTAAAGTTGTTGATCAGTTAAAGCGTTTGTTATGAAAATTTGCAATGCTGAACCGCCGTTCGATAGTTGATTTAAGATTTCCAGTAGTTTTTGTTCAGTAACAATATCACCTAGAATTCGATCGAATTTATCTTTCAATTGAAATCATTCTATTCTTTACCACTGACAGTGCCCATTCGTAGAGCACGAATAAATGCTTTTAATAAATGTGGAATGAGAAATTCTGCGCAACAAATTAAATCACGTGGAACTGTTTGAATTTGAGGACGATTTTCTCCATGAAAACGACAAAATCTATCAAAAAGAGATTTTTTTTCAATTGAATTCATTTTCATTCTACCCGAATTCATGCATCACACTCGAATCACCGCAATCACAAGCGCCACCGGCTTGACTTTTGAACATATTATAATTGTGTCCTTCATGATTTCCATGATGAAAACATTGAGCACATATACTCATACAAGGAGAGATCGAACAGGTCTTACAACGATATGCAATGACATTAGCATTCCAAACGAGACCACAGATTTGTGCGCTATTATATTCTCGAACTATGAATGAAAATTTGAATGTCATTTCAAATACGAATACAAAGTAAACAATTACTTTTAGTAATGAATTCGTCCATTGTTCGATTTCCTGGTATATATTGAAGAAAAAATTGAACTAATGTATCGATATTTTCATTTTCATGTATAAAATTTGTCAAAAGTTTCTCGAGTTCCGATTGATTGATCGTATTATTCAATAGTCCATATTGAAATTGTTCAGGTGTTAAATAATTCGATTGATCTGTCATTATTTATTTTTTGCAATCGTCTTGAATTTTTATTTCTTAACAAATAAATGGTATTGATCTGTAAGAAAACAAAACGAACGAACGATAATGCACATATACGCACAAATAACAACACAACAATAATCATCGAATGACTCATTCAGCAAAAGAAAAATAAGAAGGAAAGAAAAACAACAACGACATCATCACCATCATCATCATTATAGTTATTCGAAATGATTCGATATATATTTAAAAAACGTGCGTTCTCATCGTCGATTAGATCAATTACAACAAATCATTTCGATGAAAAATATATTCCAGCACATGACAAACCTCAACAAAATGATATCGAACGATTACAAGAATTTCTTTTCAATTCAAAACGTTTGTTTATTATAACTGGTGCAGGCATTTCAACGGAATCGGGCATACCCGATTATCGTTCCGAAGGTGTTGGACTCTATGCTCGAACGACAAATCGTCCGATGTAAGAGAAATTACGAAGATTTTCGAAACAAACTGTGCTAATATTAGGATGTATCAAGAATTTTTGACTAAACCAAAACGATATCGAATGTATTGGGCACGAAATTACATTGGTTGGCCAACATTTTCTTCATTTCAACCGAATCAAACGCATCAAACATTTGCTAAATGGGAAAAGCAAGGTCGAGTCTTTTGGCATGTTACACAAAATGTTGATAGTCTACTGACAAAAGCTGGCTGCGAACTGTTAAGTGAATTACACGGTTGTAGTGCTCGTGTTGTATGTGTCGATTGTGGATACAAAGATTTAACACGCCATCAATTACAAACTATTATCGCTAAAGACAATCCTACTTGGACAGCATACTCAAATACAATCAATCCTGATGCAGATGTCTATCTAACCGAAGAACAATTAGGTGATTTCAAAGTAAATTTTCGTTTGAAATTCGATTCTAAATTATTATTATAATGTCATTTTAATAGCCACCGCAATGTCCTCGATGTTCTGGTCGAATAAAACCCGACGTGACTTTCTTCGGTGACAATGTCGATCGTCGTTTAGTTGATTTTCTCAAAGAACAACTCAGACAAAGTGATTCAGTACTCGTTGCTGGCTCATCATTAGAAGTAATGTCATCGTATCGTTTTATTCTCGCTGCACAACAATTTCAAATACCAATTGCAATTGTTAACATCGGTCGAACACGTGCTGATCACATCGTTCAATTGAAAATATCGACACGTTGTGGATCGTTATTACCGCTAATAAAACTAACGAATATTTGATTGTTTCTTTTATTATTATTATTGAATAAATCCTTGTCAGTTATTTATTTATACGTTAAACACGACTGAACAGATGTCACTTCATGTAGATTGAAAAAAAAAACTATGCGTCTCAATGCAAATACAATGGTTGTTAGTCAACGAATTCTTCTTGTTCCATATGGAAAACATCATGTTGAAAAGTAAATTTAACATTCAAATTGAAGACATACGTATTTCAATCGAAAATAGATATCATAATTGGATGCAAAACGAAGAAATTCGAGAGTTAACAGCATCATTACCATTGTCAATCGAAGAAGAATATCAAATGCAACAGACATGGTTAAATGATCAAGATAAAATAACATTTATTATCCTCTCGAGAGACAAATTCGAACGAACAAAAAATGAAATCGGTGAAAATGATATTCTTCAGAATTTGAAACAAGAAAACTCTTTTTTTGTTCTACATGTTTAGAATCCATGATAGGAGACGTGAACCTTTTTTTAAATGATATTGATGATAAACATTGTGGAGAAATAGAATTAATGATTGCTGAAAGCGATCAACGGCATAAAGGCTATGGACTCGAAACACTTTATGCATTCTTTCGTTATGGTAAATATAGTAAATAAATGTTTTGCATTTTGTTTTTCTCGCTTAGTTATTGAAAATCTTCAAGTAACTCGTTTTGTTGCTAAAATTGGAATGACAAATGAACCGAGTGTTAAACTCTTTACCAACAAACTTCATTTTCAAATCGTAATTATTTCGATATCATTATTTAATCAGCACTAATTCTGTTTTTTGTTTATTTATATAGATTGAAAAATCTGATGTTTTTCAAGAATTTACAATGGACAAACATGTCGATCAAGAGTTCATTGATTTTCTTCATTCACAAACAGCCGATTATCAAATTGATTCCTATGATAAATTTCATCAATAAAAAAAGAAAAAAATCGTTTGTTTTGTTAAACAGCTGTTTCATTTTCTAAAGCCTGTGGAATCGTTCGAAGTGTCGGCGCAATTGTTCGTCGAGTTGTATCGAATCGAACACATTTTCTCACCTGATTTCGAAGTTGTGGCAATGATAGGGCACAAGAAAACGGACAGAACAGCATTGCTAAATAATTAAAAAATAATAAATATTCCATGACATTGAAGATCAATGATTCCTCAACACCGCATAAATGTAGAAAATTAAAAAATGCTATCGGCAAAGCAAAGACAAGATAAAGAATCGATATAAATAGCAATTGAACTGTCATTTTCCAATGTTTTCGCCATCGAAGTGATTTGCCAATGCGAATTTTTTGCTGACGAATACGAAGTAATAATAAAATACTAAATATAATTATAATTAGATTTGGACTTATTTGATGAACAATTGTATCATAACTATAGAGAGATGCTCGATCGAACAAACAAGGTTTTAAACACAAATAATAATAATCATCATGATGATTTTGACATGGAGGAAAGAATATGGTCAATGTGTAATAGAGTAAACAATAGGTTATTAGAAAGAATAATGGACAATAGTGAATAACGAGCCGTTGTCGTCGAGTTATAATCCAAGTTGAATGAAAAATTAGAATATGTCGCTCGATGGTTGCCCAAGCAAAGAGAATAATTTGCGTATAATACAAACCCCAATCGATAAATATCCAAACAGTACAAAAGAGTTCATTTCTTGACCAAATACCTTCGTGATAGTACAAATAGATCATCCATGGATAAATAGTTACGTCATAAATTAAACTTATTAAAAGAAAGATAATGACTGCATGATAATGAAGAGCTTTCCGGAGAGTTCGATTTGACAAAATATACGAGAGAATTACTATAGAACAAGAGATCGATGGAATGAGAAAAATTAAATAGAACCAAAATTTAACTGATATAGGAATTAAATCATATTCTTCAGTCGTAGACTCATTGCTTGAGTTCATATTGTTACACCAAAACACAATTGAACAGAGAAAGAAACAACACCAGATTTCTTTTTATGTGGTAAATAGAAAGCTAAATATTTAATTCGTGAAATAGATTTTATTAAAAATAATGTCAGATGTACAAACAGGAAATGTCACGTCTAAAACTATCGATTTGTTCAGCATGTTAAATCTGAACTTTAAAAATGACGATCTGATATATTTGCCAAACACAATTTTCATTGCCAACATGTTTTTCTTTGAGTCCATTTATTTTTATGTCAAAGATTTACATAAAAGATTATGTTTATTTGATTTTTTTTTCTTCTTAATTGTCTGTTTTATATATGTTTAAATCGGAAAAAAATAATTGAGATATACAACGTTGATAAAGAGAGAAAAAGAAAACAAACTGACGAATAGATTCGTCTTGTTAGATTTAAAAGACCAAGAAGAAGAAAAAAAAACTACAATCGAAATAAAATCTCGTCTCAATCGTTTATTTATCTCCTCCGAATAATTTTCCCAATCCACCTGGTCCACCGCCTTGTTGAAATTGTCTCATCATCGATTGCAAGCCCGATGTTCCACCTAAATCAGAATAATAATAAGAAAAAAAAATTTTCTTTTCGCAAAACAAAAACAAACCGATTTGATGTAAAATTCTTGGATCAATTAATTTACTCATTTGACTGTTTAATTTTTGCATTTGTGTTGGATTAACATTTTTCGTCATATCACCCGATTTAAACAAACCTTTAATACCTCCCATTTTCTTCACCATCTGAGCAAATTTCGAATATTGCGTTATTAAATCTTGAACGTCACGGATCGACACGCCTGCACCACGTGCAACACGTGCATAACGACCAGGTTGATTTTTGAATAGTTTTGCTCCGTCGAGATGATCGAGTTCATTGTCGTTCATACTGTCCATGATGCACATCATTTTCTTCAAACGTGCTTGGGATTCTTGTTCTCCACTTTTCGAAATGAATTCTGTTCCAAAGCCAGGTATCATGCCCTGAAAAAGCGAACAAATGAATGATTGAAAAGGTATTTCAACTCAAACAAACCATAATCTGTCCGAATGGACCCATTTTCATGATATTTTGAAATTGTTCGTACATATCACGTAATGTAAATTGTCCTGAAAACGATAAAAATGAGAAAAATAATCGATTGAATTCGATCGATTCTCACCATGTTTTAATTTTTCGATTAATTCTTCATTATCTTCCAGTTTAAGATCATTGACTTTCTCAACTAAACCTTGGATATCACCCATGCCCAATAATTTACTTATAAAAGGTTTCGTTTTAAACGGTTCGAAATCATCGATATGTTCACCCGTACCGATAAATATAATCGGACTTTTAGTTGCAGCAACACTGAACAAAAAACAAAATTCAATTTGTTTTAATAGTCGATCAACAATTCGACTCACGCGCTCAACGCTCCACCACCTTTGGCGTGACTGTCGAGTTTAGTGACAATGACAGAACCGACATCGACTTTTGATTTGAACGCTTTAGCCTAGAGAAATAACACATTCCGCTGTTTTTTTTCTCGTTCGTTTCGAGTAAAATTTTACTTGAAGTTCGCAAGCTTGACCAATACTGGCGTCCATAACGAAAATAATATTATCCGGTTGCTAGAACAAAACCAAATTCACTCTCATTTCTCTTTCAAATCTCATTTTTCTCACAATTCCATTCGATATTTGCAACATTTCTTCGAACAACGATTCTTCTTGTGCATGTCTACCACTTGTATCAACAATAATCAGCTCAAAATTATCCTTTCGAAATGTTTCCACACCATCCATCGCGATCACTAACGGGTCACTTTCCGTGTAACTTCCGTAGAAAGGTATTCGGGCTTTCGTTGCGTTTTGTTTCAATTGATCGAACGCACCGGCTCGAAACGTATCAGCGCAAACCAAGGCCGTTTTCCAACCTCGTTTCATGTAGTGATATGCGTACTAAATGAAGTTTTGTGATTACATTCAAGAGAAATCCTCGGTTTACCTTGGTACATGTTGTTGTTTTACCGCTACCTTGTAAACCAACGAACATGACGACGTTGATTTTGTTTTTTACTGGTTGCCAAGCTTTGACTTCGGGATCGACGAGCTAGATTTGAAAAATGATTTTTCAATCTGTCGATGAAAGAGAAGTTTTCAACATACACGAACGAGTTCTTTGACAACAGCTGATTGAATTAAACGTCGTTTATTCAAACCAACGGCTGTTTCTTCGAGGTTAATCGCTTGTCTAATCAAAAAAAAAACTCGTTTATTTCCATTCAAAAACACACACAAACATCCAAATCACATACTTAACATTTTCTCTCAATTGTTTAACTAAAAGAACGTTAACATCAGCTTCTAACAAAGCTCGGCAGATTTCTCCCAAAGCTTCATTTAAAACTTGTTCGTTAATTATAGTTGCATTACTTAAATTTCTCAATGCCGACGAAAGACGTCGACCAAGATCAGCAAGAACCATAGTGTCGAATAATCTAGAATAAAGATATTCAATTTTAATACAGAATATGATTCGATTTTTTTGTTCAGCAAACAAATATTTACAACAAACAAACAAACAAACAGAAAGAGAAAAAAGAGAGAATTTTATTTCGAAGAATTTGTACGATAAAAAATATTATAGGGTTTTGTTTGATGATTCCAGTATTGTTCGAGAATTTTCTCTAGTGTCAACGTATTGTCCAATGAATTTGAATCATTCGAATTGATGAACCATTGAAATTCATAGTCGATAAATGACGAAGTTTGTTGTTCGAGTTTTAAACGAGTATTGAGAAATTTCGATAGATGATTAATCGTCGCGTTTAACGGCGTGAGAATTTTACGTGTCGAGAAATGATTTTGATTGTTGAGCGGTTTCAATTGTAGTTCGATATCGTTGACTGTTGGCGTCGAGCCAGCCGATGACGATGATTCGGAAATACGTTTTTTCTTTTTGTCTTTGGTCGAATGGATTTGCTCGTCGTCCGAGGAAAGATTGGCGTGTGAAGTTTTTTTTGAATATTTCGAACGATTCGGAATGATTATATCATCGTTATCATTTCGAATGGGGAACAATTTCGATATTAATGCATCGATATTTTGATCACGACGTAGACAACGTTTGGAAATTAACTTCTTCCGACAGGTTGGACATTCCTTATTTCCACTTCGTAGAGCTGTTTCGATACAATCGCAGCAAAAACGATGTAAGCATTCTTTTGTCGTACGTGTATTACGTAGAAGATCGAGACATATAGGACATGTTAGTTCACTTTGTAATGATTTCGGACTGATTAGTAATTCTTCATCGTGTAGTAATTCATGAGGTTTACGTTGTTGTTCGTATGGAGTTAAATCCCAAGTTAAACCGGTTTTGAAACCCGAGGAATTATTGGCTATATCTGACGAAGTCATTTGAAATAGCAGAACAAAAATGAAGAGATATTTTTGCAAGTACGAACGACGACGACGAAGAAGAAGAAGAAGAAACGAAACAAATAGATGACGAGGAAGGTACGCGTATTAACCAATCGAAAATAAGAAAATTATATTCAATCGTCATTTTTCGAAATGTTTTCTTTTATGAAGATTAGCGAAGATTTTAGTCGAAGTTTTTTTTATTTTCAATTCGAAAAAAAATTTATTTCAAATAAATCAATCATTAGCTAGCGACATCTGTGCACCTAGATAACCTCTCTTAACATTTTATCTTTCATATTGAAATATTACAAAAAATGAATTTGGTATACTGTTCGATTGTTATCGGCATAGTATTTCTATTTGCCAAAGTTGACGGACATTTGGCAACTGTCTTCGATGTGCGTATTGATCATCATAAAGTCGAGACAACTCGAGATTTAATTGTCAATACAGCACGACCAACATTTTCTTGGAAGATTAATATTCCAGATAATAAATTACAACGAAATGTGCAACAAACAGCTTATCAAATACAATTGCAATCGATTGGTGTCGGTCAACATTGGGATAGTAATCGTGTTCTATCATCACAATCGAATCATGTTCCCTATACAAATGAAAATGAGCTTTTGCCATCGACATACTATCGTTTTCGAATACGAATTTGGATAGACAATTCATTGAATTCTACTGAATGGACAGATTGGATTCGATTTCGAACGGCGATCTTTAATTTAAATGAATATTTCGCAATGAATAGTTCGGCTATTTGGATAGGCTCGAATAAGATCTATATGAATGAATTGAGAAAAGAATTTCAGATTTCAAATGCAACAAGTTCAATCAAATCAGCAATTGTCTATCTATCAGGTATTGGATATTGTGAGCTCTATTTGAATGGTTACAAAGTCGATGAGAGTCGAAAACTCGATCCAGCTGGTTCGACTTATGAGAAACGAACATTTGTCGTTTCTTTTGATGTGACAAACAATATCACAGTACGAGAGATTTCTGGTTTTTTATATTCAAATTGAATATACGTATGGATTTAGATCGGTGCAAATGCTATTGGGGTTAAATTAGGTAACGGTTGGTTCAGTCAGGATATTCGTCGAAAATCAGGCTATGGTAGTTTACACTTTTTCTTGTTTTTCGTTCTGAGATGTTCGAATTACTTGTATAGGACCACCACGTCTTCTTTTTACTCTGTTCATCACATTTGAAAATGATGAAATAATGAACGTGGTAAGCGACCAAACATGGTCCGGTCGAGATGGTTCGATAAAACAAGATGATATTTATAATGGTGAAATCTATGATGCTCGATACGATCGAAAGAATTGGACTCGGCCGGGTTTTGTTGATTTAATTTCACGATGGATAACTCCTGATGTTATGCCATCGCCAACGAACATCTCAGGAAACGGGTCACTGAGTTTACAGGATATGCCACCGATTCGATCGGGACCTGATGCATTGCATTTCGAAGTTCGACCGGATGGTCAACAGCAAGGTTATTTGACTGTGGATGATATTGGTAAAATCAATGGAAAGAAATTAACCGATGATGGAATACTTCGACCGATTGCATTTTGGAAATCCAAGTCTCGTAATGTTTCTTCTTCGTTTTTTTACTGTCGAAATTTATTGAATTTTATATAGAAATTCCAACTTTTGATTTGGGACAAAATTTTGCTGGAATTTGCCGATATATTTTTCGTGGTTCGCCCGGTATGACAATTCATATTCGTCATGGTGAAGTACTTACTCAATCAGCTATATCCAATAAGTAAATATATATATGTACATTGATATACATTTATATTTTATGCTAATTTTTAGTCAATCGACTCTTAATGTTTTCACAGAAAATCTTGAATTTGCAATCGCTACTGATGTTTATATCCTTCGTGGTGATGGACTCAATGAAACTTACGAACAAACGTACGATTTTTCATAGGATTATTGATAATATTTGAGTGAGATATCGATTTGTAGATTTACATATCATGGTTTTCGTTATGTATCATTGTTTGATTTGCATCATTTAACATCGGATGATATCGAATGTCGAGTTATACATAGTGAAACAACATTGAAAGGTCATTTTGTTTCGAGTAATCCAATTATTAATAATATTCAGCATAATATTCAATGGGGTCAATTGAGTAATTTGATGGCATGGCCAAGTGATAAGTTAGCGCTTTTTTTTATTAATTCGTATATGTGTTTGTTGTTTTTATTCGATTTTTAAAGTCCAGCACGAATTGGACGTCGAGCATGGCTAGGCGATGCTGCAGTAACAGCTGATGAAGCATTATATAATTTTGATTTAATTAAATTCTATCATAATTATCTTAATCTAATAACAGACGTACAAGAAATCAACGGTGAACTACCGGATTATATTCCAGGAGGTGGTTATCCAGCTGATCCAAATTGGGGTACAGCTTTACCGACAATAGCATGGCAAGTCTATCGACATTACCAAGATGTTCAAACATTGAAAACGTATTATAAAAATATTGTTTTGTATGTTCAGTATCTTCAGAATGTTTACAATGAAACAGGTCTTGTCAATTTGACTGATCATTGGGGTGATTGGGCTCATCCAGCTCATGATCCTGAGACAAATAAACATTTAGTTGGATCTTATGGTTTTCTTCATGATGTCTATCTTCTAATGAATATATCTCGAATATTAGATCAACGAAATGATACAGAATTCTATTCGAATTTGTACGAACATCTTGCTCAAGAATTTCATCGAGTTTTTTTCAATTCATCAACGAATTACTATGCTGATGGATCACAAGCAGCACAAATCTTGGCTCTTGCATTGCCCAACGTTGTACCAGATTCCGTTCGACAATCTGTTTTCAATCAATTAGTTTTCGATATTCATCAAAAAGGCATTCATGTATCAACTGGTATTGTATCCATAGCTCAACTTTTTCCATTACTTTCCGACAATGGACATCATGATCTAGCACTTGAATTAATTTCGTCAACGACTTATCCATCTTTTGGTTATATGTTCAGTAATCCCTATGAGAATGCAACTACACTTTGGGAAGAATGGAGTATAGCAGTGCCAGGACCTGGCACAGCTTCGAGAAATCATATTATGCTTGGCAGTGTTGGTGCTTGGTTTTATACGCATTTAGCTGGTATTGATATTTCATCGAATTTAATCACTATTCGACCTCGAATGATAACTGAACAGAAAAAATACCTTATGTCAAAATTACATTGTCAATTAAGTACTTTGTATGGTGTTATTGAAGTTTCATATACACGTGATGCAAGTCCGAATTCAATTTTACTTCATTTAACAATACCCGCGAATAGACAAGCTCGTGTTATGTTTGAACCGTTATTTTTCGGTGCAAAAAGTAAAATATTGAAAGAAAACGGAACAGTTATTTGGTCAGCAGATGTTGACAAACAAAACAATCAAAGATTTCAAATCGAAAATGATCCGAACAATGACCTAATAACAGTACATATCGGATCAGGTGATTACGAATTTTATGCGCTCTGGTCAAAATAAAATCAAAAGTTTTTTAATTATACGTATGTTCATACGTGATCATAATTGAAATGACAGATGAACTGCTCTCATGCGTAGACGATATCGATGAATACGAAAGAAAACAGATATCCTTTATTCTTTATCAGTCGATCAACGCACATTATCCTCGTCCATATATAACACACAGTGTAGAAACGACTAAGTAGTTCATTTTTTGTTTGTTTTCGTAATGTTTCATAGAACGGAGAGCATTCATTGTGAAGAAATTCAGAAGACCAAAAATGAAAAGTAAACGAACAAATTCGAATTAATAATTTGGTATTTATCTTTTTCTCCCTTCAGTTGCTCTTCCGTTGAAGCGGCTATTATGTCTAAAAAAGCAAAATTTTGGACACGAATTTGCTTATGGAGAAAGAAATCAAAGAAACCTGAACAAAATGTTAGCCTACGAAGTTTGGTAAATATTCGTAGGCAAAAACAAAAGAATATTCACAAAATCATTTCTTTCGTAGTTTCGTTATGCATCGAGAAAAGATCTCTTCTATTTATTTATTGGCATATTAGTATCTCTTCTCTTAGCACTTATTTTTCCACTTTTCATGGTCGTACAAGGTGACGCAATTAATGCATTTACAAATCGAGTATCGAGTTTTTGCACGTATAATTTGACATCAATTTCCAAACAATATTGTCCATCGAATGTTGTTCTAACGACCGTCAACTTCTACAACAATATTCAGTAGAAATATTTATTCTTTCGATAGTATAGACCAAGAATAAATCGTTTTTTTTCCTAGTTTGTGTAATTATACATTGACGAATTTTGATAAACAGAACTATAACTTGAAGAGTAAAATACGACAGCCCATGATAATCACAGCGATTCTTGGTTGTGTTAGTATGATACTTTCTTATATTCGTACAACATGTTTAAGAATGTTATCTGAACGGCAAAGTCGAAAGATTCGACAGAAACTATTTCGATCGATACTCGAAAAAGATCTCATTTTTCTCGATCAATATAAAACAGGAGAATTTGGTTTACATCTATCGGAGACAATTGAGAAGATTATCAATGGTTTTGGTGAAAAATTCGGAATAGTTGTTGAATCAATAGCAACGATGGTTGTTGGTTTTATTATTGGTAAGAAAAGAAAAGTTTGTTTAAAATCATTGATTTGGATTGTCTCTCTTTTTTTCAAACAAAAAGGTCTTATCAAAGGCTGGAAATTATCATTGATATTAATTACTTTATTACCGATGATTATTCTCACAATTTCACTTCTGTTTAAAGTAAATACATGATTTTAATTTTGATGATTTTTCTTACGAATGTGTAGGTTCTATCGAAAGTTACTCATGTCGAACGAAATGCAAATGCAAAAGCAAGTGCTGTCGCCGAAGAAGTTATTAGTGCAATTCGAACGGTTTTCGCTTTAAATGGACAAGAAAAAGAGAAAGAACGGTGATTGTAACACAGTGATATATGCTAATTGTAGAATGAGTTTTCTGTTTTTAGATATGATAAACATTTGGATGATGCAAGAATATGCAGTATTAAAAAAGGTTTAGCAAATGGAATAGCAATAGGAATATCATTCTTCGTTCGTTTTCTTGTTATTACGCTGGGTATTTTTATAATTTTATTCTCATCACAATATGTCAGTTAATACTTTGAATTTTCCTATAATTAGGATTTGAGTTCGGCGAACAACTTGCTCACGACGAAGGTTATACTATCGGAGATATCTTTACTGTAAATAGAAAGACTTTATCCAAATGAATAACACACGTTATTTCTAAAAACTAGACATATACGGCTGTTAGACTTGGCATTTTTGCCTTAACTGAAGCAACACCTTATTTTGAAGCGATTCTTGAAGCACGTGCTGCTGCATTCACTATTTGGAAAATCATTGATGACGTACGTTTCTCTCTCTGACTTCATCTCTTATCT
>ERZ781398.694-NODE-694-length-37289-cov-4.153811_pt1 | contig 37289 bp, 28 predicted proteins | sample MGYA00433077_ERZ781398 | MGnify/ENA primary metagenome ERZ781398 (study PRJEB29847, sample SAMN06458254) | wastewater metagenome | isolation source: Wastewater bioreactor | place: South Africa: Cape Town | study: EMG produced TPA metagenomics assembly of the... | reverse complement strand
TTCGACAAATCGCTCAACAACAAGGAATGATAATCAATCAACCGACTTACATTCCAATGGAAGATGACGAGACCAAAACCTATGCGAATACACTTCGAATGCATCTCAATGAACGAGTACAATTAGTTTCATTGATTGTTAAATCACGTCGAATCGATCGTTATAATACAATTAAACGAATTTGTTGTGTCGAAATTCCGACTCCAGCTGAAGTACAAACGAAATCATCGATTCTTCTATTCAAATTCACTCGTCTAACTTTAGATTGTTCTTCGAAGCACAATTTCTGATGATGATAATCTGCAAAATATTGCTCTCAACATTGCTCGTGATATGAATTTCAAACTCGGTGGACAAATTCGTCCGTTAAATCTTTCACTTGTACGAATTTTCTCACTTAAAATTCGCTGATTTTGTTTTTTGATTATTTTTAGTCGAACGTCATGGTCGTTAGTTTAGCAACATGGACATCATCGAATGTTAACTATCGATCCAGCGAACATTTAGATTACGTTCTAGCTCTCATTGGATCGTTGAATTCGAATCTAACCGAATATTTCAGTCATGCAAAATCCTATACGAATGAAAATGATCTTCGAAATGATATCGGACCGTTTGTTCGCTTAGCAATCGATGCGTATTATCAAGTAATTTACGAGCTATGTCGATTTGTTTTGTTAGTGTTTGTTTGTTTGAAGGAAAATCAAGTTTATCCAACGACGATTCTTCTTGGACGAAATATATTTTCTCCGTTGGATAATTTGAAAATCATTCAAGATTACGAAATTCAGTCGATTCTTAATCAAATCACCGATGGATCGAGATTGATCGTCTTTGCTTATCTCAAAGAAATGATCTACGATTGGTACAATTATGTCCAAGTAAAGAAAAACAACTGAAAATTACCAAAAATCAAGCGTGTTTTTTTATATTTAACTATTTAGCCGAAAAAGGTTGCAAATGTCGATTGTTTAATTGCCAAAGAATCGTAAGTCGATAAAAAAAAGTAAAATAAAACTTGATGTTTTCGTTTTCAGACCGAGCTATGTGTTCTATTTATCATCTCATCGTGATCGAAGTTCGACACTTCAAGCTCGTCAATTTCTCGTTCTTTTCGACAATACCGATTTGTCAGGCGAGAAAATTCAACGAATTATTCTCGCATTAACTCGACATTTTCCACAACGGAATCAATACTTTTTTCCATCGATTTGTCGAGTAAAATTCATCGAAAATCAATAACATTGATACATTTCAATTTGCTTGTTTTTCGTAGTTTTCTCAACGTCTTTCATCATTAGTCGGCGAGACACTCGGTACACCGCCGAATTGTGATCGATATAAGAATTTGTTCTATATCTAAAGTCGAACAGTGTGTGTTCGCGTTCGATTTCTTTCTAGTTGTCAGATAATTTGAAAATAGATCTTGTTTCAGTTTTTGTTTCTTCGTCTCTATCTCAAGAATATTGTTGTTCTAGATGTTGATTCAAATCGGTTTTCAAGATTATGTTAATATATCATCATTGAATTCATTCGAAGAATTCGTCGATGAATTAAATGATTTATTAGGCGAAAATAATTATACTATCGAAAAAAATGGCAAACGAATCGATTGCCATAGTCAACATGAACTAGTCGATGATGAGATTTATAAAATCTGGCCGAAAGTTCTCGGAGGAAAAGTAAATGAATGACTTTTGTTTTTGTTGATTTTGTATGAATGAGGAATGTTTAGGGTGGTTTTGGTTCGTTACTGCGTTCGTTTGGTAAACAAATTTTAATCTCGAAAAACAAAGAGGCGTGTCGAGATTTGAATGGTCGACGTATTCGAGATGTTAACAATGAACAGAAACTCAAAGTACGTTTTCATTAAGGTCACATTAATCTTTTTGATCTTTATTAAAACTTTTGTTTTATTGGAATAATAAAAAATATGTCCTCGTTATTTTTAGGAATGGATGCAAAAGGAAATGGAACAAAAAAATCAACGAGGAGCGTCATCATCATCAGCAGCAGCAACAACTGATGACGATACAAAAGATTATCGAAAAGTTCCGCCACCGCATAAATTCTCCGATGCAGCCTACGAGGAACAAAAACGTCAAATTATCGATAGCATGGACGAATCTGTTAAAATCGCAGCTGATCTTTTGATTCAAACAAAGAAAAAGAAAAAATCATCGACTGCTATTAGTACAAATGATGTCGAAAAGGACGACGACGACGATGACGACGATGATGATGCGAAACAAGAAACGAAAACAACAAATAAACGACGTCATTCCGATGATTTAGAAGACGGAGAAGTTGTTAGTAAACCAGCAACAAAAAGCAAAGGAGCGAATAATGCATTTTTTGTTGGTATCGATCTTGGAGATATATCAGATCTTGATGACGATGACGATGAAGATGAAAAATCAACAAAACCGAAAAATGCAAAAAAGAAAAAAATCTAGATCATGATTTGCTTTTGTTTTTGACTTGATTTCTTTCTTTTTTTGTACATGTTTATCTTAATCATTATTTGTGTTTCGTATTCATTCAATAAACACTACATGTCATAAATTTCATTCAATCAACAGATTTTTCAAGCAAGAACCTAATAGTAAATATAAGAGATTTATAGATTTATGCAAGTAATAAAATTTTTGTCACGATGACATAGCTTCAATAGATCTACTCGATATGAATGGATTAAATAAATATTTTATCCTAAGTTTTCGCATGCGTCTCATTTCCGGAAGGGAGAAAAATCGGTGATTAAATAACATATATATATTTATATTTATTTATTTGTTTATTTCATTGAATATTATTCGTATATGAGAATGATACTATCAATGTTTTGTTCTTATTGAAAAGCTCAATTGAGCCGAAATCGAATCGAATCATGTTTTTTTTTCACTACATTTATATTGGGCGTTCATACTAATGCATGCGGATGTTTTTCACTTCTAAGACAAATTATAGAACTAGAAAATGCTTTTAAAAGCTTAATGTAACTTGCTCTCTATCATCCGGATGAAGTCGGAAATGAACGTTAGTTTATAATAGTATATCCGTGAGAAAATGTTTTTCTCGCCATCGTTCGTTGTTAATTCGTTTCGAACGCTACCTAAGCGACGTATTCACAATTAAATTTGATGTGATATTTAGACAGCTGTGAGTCGAAGTAAGTTATATCAATAATCAACGCGGACACTTTTTCGTTTCGTTTATCAAAGTAAATCACTATTCTCGAGAAACAAGCTAACCTACCTTCAAACGAACAAATATTTATGATCGATGATTTGCTAAAATAAGAGCGTGAGCTTGAGAATACAAAAGGCAAAAGATAAAAATAGTTTCAATGATTGATCAGCAATAGTGATAAAGTTCAAATATAATTACTTCATTTATTTTCCAATCAAAATATGTAAACGTATCAGTGTCAGTTATCCGAAAATTTAGTTTTGACAGATGTGTAAACTAACAAATAACATTGCAGTCGAAGTCTGACATTAACGGAAGAGTAAGCATCATATAACACAAACGACTAATTAATAAAGTTCGTCAATTTGTCGTCTGATGCCTTGCATATGTCGATAGTCGGCGTTTTCAATCTAATAAGAGCCTCGACGCGTTTTTCTGCGTCAGTCTAAAAATACATACGAACTGACAGAAATATACAAATAGACTGTAAAATATTTGTTGTCATCAACGTAGTTATTATTGTTTGGTCATTAGTACATGTTTACTTAGAAAAACTGATACTCAATATTCAATTATCTTCGAAAAGCACAAACAAAAACAAAAGAAAAAGAAAGAAAATTGAAACAAAAGATAATCATCTGAACAAAAAAAAACTCGGCTTAATCAAACATCGTTTCTCGATTCTTCACTTTCAAGAAACGGTGCACTTTGTGTTGCTGCCATTTTTGTTAAAATTAATTGTTGTTTCGACAGTTCTTGTATATTATTATTGACAGTTGCTGAATATCGATGATTTTTCAATAATGGCATCGATGATCGAGTCGATTTCGAATGCGTAAATAAACTGCTGACGTTTCGATTCGACGAAATTATTCGTGTTGCACCACCTTGAACATCGAAACCAGCTGGCAACGGTCGACAAAAGAAGAAATGTTCGCCAACTTGCCGAAATTTTCGATCGAAAAATGCATAAAGAATAAATGTTGATGATGCATTGATAACCGATAGTAAATTATTGATAGCTAGATACTGTCTTGCACGTAAATTCGCCATTAGAACTGCTCCAAACCATGAATACAGAACATTAAATACAAAATACGGAAATTGTGTCAAAAGAAAAACAAATACGATGGATAATAACAAGAAATTAATTGCATTCGATGAACGATTCTGTTTCGACGAATTACCTAGTAAACGTTTACGTTTTCTAACGGCATATAATTTTTTAATAATCATCATTTTACAAATAATAATCGTTGTAAATGGAAGAAGAAAAACAAAAACAAAATACAAATATTTTCTCATTAACAAACGAAATAATGGATGTGTGCCAACGTTTGACAGTTTGATGGTACGTGTTTGATTACGAATTTCAACTGTAAATTCAAACCAAAATGGAATACAATAGACAACACAAAATAATGTCACACAAATAACAACGAATATAGCATGTCGAGGACTTCGCCATTTCTGACCTCGAAATGGCAAACAAATCAGAATGAATCGATCGACAGCAACTGTTGCTGTTAAATAAATTTGAATTAGTAAACATGTCACATGTATCGGAAATACTCGAGTGAATATATGTCGATAGAATGTTTCAGCATGAAATGTTGAACGGATACCATGCGTCATAAGAAAACCGATTAGCACGCATGATGATGCGCATGATAAAGCAAATATATAAATATTGGTTGTTGATGTACGCATAATACGACTCGATAATATCACGCAAGTCAATGCGTTACCGAGAAGACCGCAAATACAAACGAGAGACAATAGATAACCTTCGATGATGCGCTTGAAATCGACGAGACGCTGTTCGGAAAATAGAGTCGAATTCGTCGATAGAGACGATACATTCATGTTTATGAACAACGATAATCAATCAGTACTCGTCGCTGTTGTTGTCGTTGTCTGCTTCTTCTTCGCTTTCTGCTTGTCACTTGGAGGGAAAAGATTGATAAAAAAGACTAAAGAACATGAAAGGATTTTTCTTTTTTGCTTTGCTTTGCTTTGTTTATTAAATATTGATTCTAAATAAATATCTCGGAAACAATAGATCTAAACAGTGAATGTAATTCTTTTTATCGTTCGATTCTAATTCTATTCAAAAGTAAACTTTGCATATAAAACCGATTACACACACACTAGCGAACCGGAGAATGCAAATATAAAAAAAAGCGAGAAAAAGGAATTTCTACTAAACTTCTTGTCGTTCGCCTATTGACATATATAAAAATTTTGTTTAACATTTCAATGTTTTTTGTATAACTACGAGATATTGACAAAGTTAAGAGTGATTTTTATCTTCTATCGAACTTTTCTTGCTTTCACATATACAATAAATAGAAATATTGAGGGAAAAACAAAATGATGATTCTTTTCCGAGTGCTAAAATCGATCGCAAACATCTTTTGTCTTGTTTATACCCGTCAAAATATCCGTAGTAAAAGAGAGAAAGAGAGAGAGAATGAATATTTTCCTTATTATTATGATAGTCGAGACACGTACGTAATGTTAAAACAAAATACATCAACAACAAGAAGAAAAAAAACACATCGAATCCGTCTCATTCACTCATTATTATCTCAGATTTCAAAAGCATCAAAATGTGTGCATTTCAGTTTCTTTTTAATTGGACTTTACAGGCAATATGCTTACGTGTGAGTTTATCTCGAAAAAGAAAAATCATATAGCTATTTGAAAACGAAGAAGAAGAAGAAGAAGAAAAAAAAGTGGTGTAGTTGCTTTTCTTTATCAGATTATTTATGCGACAATACACAGCTGTTTTACTTGGTCGAAAAAGAAATCGAGTTTTTCGAATAACGACGATACTGATGATATTGTTTAATGAGCGTTAACAATTGTATTGAGAATCGAGCTACTTATTCGAAAGAAAAGATATGTGCCTATTTAAACAGCAATCTATGCCTCCATTCTTATTGACAATTCAATAGAAGTCGAAACTAAAGTAAAGGAAATATTTTTCCTATTGTAACTTACTTCCTTTTTTTGTTATTTCTCGCTTCTATTTAATGTATTTACATGTGTATGCCATCATACCAATAAAACTTTTGATATAATACTCATTATTGAAGAATAAAATCTATAAATAATACGAATAGAGTGTTGATAGATGAAAACCGAAAAAAGGCAAAGAATATATATGTTAATTGAGACAAAGCTATTTTTGAGATGAATAGACGTGTCAAAACTTCAATGTTTTTTTTCATTTTGCCTAGACTAGTATCGTTTGATGAACTAGATTTAACGGAAATACTGCGTGCTCATCGGCATCATTAGAGCGCTGCACGCAGTTTCTCTCTCTGTTTTTGCATTACTATCCAACCGTCGAAATAAATGCCGATTTGAGTTAGTTATATATATATATATATAAAGGCAACGAGTAAGAGAGAAGAGGAGAGAGAGAGAAAAAGATAGAGAGAGAACGAGAAATAGAGAAAGAAAAGGAAGATTTTTAGACACGTATAGGAATCGATTGTGTTGTTTCAGTATGTCACTAATTAATGATTGATTTCAACTAGATCAAATATCCAATTCAGATATGTAAGGTTATTCTACGATATTCATTTTGTGGACGAAGATAAAAAATTAGAATTTAATTAGGATTTGTCATTGATTCAATCAGAAAGAAAATGTCAAGACTTGTACAGGAAACTGAAAGGCTATCCATAGACAAAAAAAATTCATTAGAAAAAGGCAAAATAATCAGAAAAAAAAATAAAGTGCTCTTTCTTTTCTCCTTTAAACAGTCATAAATCCTAATGATGTGTTTTTCTGTTGACTCGATACATAGGAGCGAAGAAATGCTAGTTGCCGCTAGCAAAATTCGTTTATCTATGAAACGCCACGTCTTTCTCGTTCTGAATCGGTTTATTTAATCAATGAATCGTCGTTTGTTAACAATCTTAAAACTTCATAGATCTGTCATTCAGATGTCATCACAATAAACGATTATATTATCCGAGAATTATTATCTTTTTCGTTTTCTTCAGAGCCTGATCATCAATTTTCTCTTCGACATAGATATATGTTTTACGGTCAAGAGATTATGTCGACCATTTCAAGCCTATTTATCAACATGTCCTTTCTTATCTGTATATTTTGCCGGTGTTTTTTTTTTCGAAGTGCATAATATTTAAGAAGGGCAAAAGCACAAAAGAGTATCTTGCCCGAGCAAATTTCTCCGAGAACGCTATTCATCGGAACTAAGATCACATTTTTGAAAGAAGAATAACTGACAATAAATGTCAATCGGAATGTTTTCGCTGTTTTCTTTATGCATAGACAGATAAAAAGAAATTGAACGTGTCTATTTAAAATGCCACAAACATTCTTCTTCTTAATGTACTCTGAAATTCTCCTGAGTCTCTCCAGACAAATTGACGCGAACAACAAGAACAACAAGAACAACAACAAGTTGAGACTTCGTCTTTTGCGTCGTATTTCTCTCGTCATATTTTTCAAAGAGAAAAAGAAAACGAATTAAATAAATTCTATCTGACAACCGAATAATCATTACTCCGTTGAGCCAAAACTATCAATATAGTATAATTATTCGATCTCATGCCATCATTACAAAAAAATAATAACTACGGAATATTTCGCTATTTTTATTCGGATCGATCGAGAAAGATCATCAATGATGTCCCAATATTCCCAGAATCCAAAAGCACATAAACAAAACAACTCGACACTCGTTTCGCATATTAATATTAATCGATTAGATAAAAGAAAAATATCTCTCGATCTGTCATTAAATCTATTAACAGATACAAAATGACTTGAAACATCTATGCATGGCTATCGAGTAAATCAAACTGCAGCATGCTTACTTACGATTCCCATCGATCATGTTATGTACGCGTATATAATACAAAGTCCTTTGTAAGAACATTAAAGAAAAAAGCGAAGGATATTCAAGATAAATAGAAGAAGATATATATATTGTATATAGTGGCAATTTTTCTTCTTCTTCTTGTTTTAATAATCAACCTCAGTCACTGGCACACAAGCACTAACAAATAACCAAAATGAAATAGAAAACAGAAGATAATCATAAGAAGAAAAAAAAAGGAAAGAGAGAGAAAAAAACGAGTCCGTATGTTCAAAGGAAATAGAAAACTAATGTACAAGGCAAAAAAAGAAAATATGTATCACCATGCAACAAAAAATAGATTGATAAGAAGAACAGGAGAGATGCACGTTTGACATGCACGTAACTCGACAGTTTTGAGCATTGATTTTCATCGTCTAAAATAAAAAAAAACATTTAATCAGAACAATTTTCAACATAGACAGTCTGATTCTGAGAGTTAATTGACTGTGGAATTTTCTCAGATGAATCTATACGAAAAGAGAAAAAAGCGATTTACTAATTGAGAATGGAAAGAATAAAAAGAAGTTTTTTTTTTGTTTTGTTGTTCTTTTCAATCGATGCGAACAAAAGGAACTAATTATTTGGATACATTCGAAAGAGAATCTGACAAATGTTCGACTCAAAATTCCTGTTTAACAATTCCATTTTCTTTTATTAAAACATTAATGAAATTGTAAAAGATATTAGAATGGAATTGATTATTCGATTTGACAGTTTAATATCGTTTTTTGATTTATTAAAAAGTTGCTTTTCTTTTCTCTCAACATTAAAACCAAAAATAGAAGACAACATGAAATAAATCGTATTTTCTGAAAACGACTCGTGGGATTCGAAGAAATATTACGTACAATGTTCAAAGCTTGTCATTCTCTGACAATTCGATATGAATAATTAATTTCACCTATTCATTTTCTATCAATATTTTTGTCTATTAAACTTACTAAAAACTAAAATTACAAAAACAAAAACATAGCAGCTCTTGTTTTTAGATCTGATTCATCTGCGAAAAAGAATAAATGTTCTTAGGAACTGTAATCGGATGAAATCTCTGATTATTCCGAAAAAAACGCATGAATTTTCTTTATTAATCAATAAATAATCTTCGAATTGTTTCATGTTTCAAATCAAAAGAAAACGAGATTGATCATTTCGAAATCGTTGTCAGGCAAAAATAAATTCTTATCATCGATGTACTAATCTATTATCTCAGCTATTATTCTCTTGGATCGTACCGAAATTAGATTTGTTTTGACATCCGAAAAGCAATGATAATATATTATCTCGGCTCGATTCTTCTACGTCCGGAAATCATTTATTAACAAAGAAAAACATTTAGAAATAGAGATTTTCAATTACTATTATCTCTGACTAATAACAATATTATATTCGATTTTAAAAAAATTCAAATAGATTGAGACTTCGTTTTTACCTTTCTAATACATCTAATACATAATTCCAGCCTCGATTGTTATCCCAAAATTCTTGACACATTGCTTGCAAACAAACAGCAAAAAAGATTTGTTTCGGTACATGTTCGTCATTTGTATATTTTTTCAGACGTATTTCGAATGTAAACGTATCGGTATTGTCAGTAGGATAGTTAAATGAATGCCAAGCTTGAATATCTTGATGTGTTTGCCAATCATTATCGGTGATACGAGCGAATATACGTTTATCATAAGCGCAATTATGTACTCGAACTGTTCCGTAAGCAATTGAATCTTTGGTATATAAACATTCGAGAATGATTTGTTGGTTGTAAATACGAGGAAGTAGATCGGCTGGAGGAGTAAAATACTTTGAAACAAGATAATATTGTTTGGTCGATCGAATTGGTGAACAATTATTAGGCGCAGTTAGGTCGAATGGAGATGGTATAGGAGTTGAAGATAGAGATGACTGAGCTTTAGTAAAACGTAGTTGTTCGAGTTTAATTCGAATACATTCTTGAATAAGAGAACTTGTTGATTGATCGGGCGGAGTCATATAACGGATTGATTCAAGATCGAGACCCTAACAATGAATGTATATATTAGTATTGATGATTAGAAAAGAATCAATGATGAATAACTTACCAACATATCAGCAAAACGAACGACTTTTTTCGGAGTTTTGTCTAGTAAAACTGCATTTCGATCTACTCGTGCAATACCTAATGAGTTCGATCGAATACCAATTCGTGTTGATAGGTCTTCATTTTCATTATCGTCAGATTCTGTATATGCAGAAAATCGATCTTGTGAACAGAGCGTATAAGTTGAATCATGCAGAAATGTCGAACAAGATTTCGTCGGATCAGCTGTTAATGTATCATCATTATTGAAATCATCGTCAATATATGATGAATTATAGGATTTACGAAGAAATTCTTCTAATTCATTGATACGTTCATCTAAATTCGATTCATTGGCATCGAGTAGAGTCGCTGTATCTTGCAAAAAAATTCATTGTTTAATTTCTCAACAAAAAAAAAAACGATCAATTCAACTTACCACCACTGTTCTTCTTTGTTATCGGACGATTTTCTTCGTCGTTTTGTTCACATTCAAGATCTTGATCGATCTCATTTAAATTAGCTATTTCATTATCATCATTTTCACTAATTTGATCGAAACCAAGATTGAAATCTAAATCTTCCGACGATGTCGATGTGCCTTCTTCATGTCCAGGATCAGATGATGTACTACATATACCCGATGATGATGTATTCGAACTCAATATGCTAAGATGTCCTCCAGGATCGGAAAGACTCGAACCAAGACTAAAGTCGGATCGAGATAATCTATCAAGCATCGATGATGACGATGTTGAACCATTATCTGAACAGGAACGTGTGCGATGTTGAGATGAATTAGTCGAATTCGAATTTATAGAGATGTCTTTTTCATTGAATAGATCATGTGTTGTTGCTGGTGGCGATGGTGATGTTGTCTTTTGTAAAACAAGTAGAGTATTACCGTTTGATGTATTTGTTGATGAGCAACGAGTTGAATTTTGTAGATAATGCATAACTTTATGATTGCTAGATAAACACGGAGCATTAACACCATTTGTTTCATTAGTTGTTTTCGCTCTCAGAGACATTGACTTTGATTGTTTAAATTTCAATAAATACAAATTGAAGAAAAACAACGACTATTTTTCTTCGAGAAATCAAAAATCTAGAATAAAATCAAGTTTGATGGTTACCTATAGGTAAACAATTGATAATAAAGTGGATTTTTTTATTATCATAGACAAAAGAAAAAGAAAGAAAAAAAGAAATCATACGTTGTCGATGCACCCTCAATGTACCGACCTGACAAAACTTGTATTTCACACGTAATAACCTTCTTTCATTCGCTCCAAAATTGACTCAGCTGAGATATCGGTTGATAATTATAGGCAAACGAAAGAATAGAGAAAAAACCCGAATTTTCATCTCTCTATCTATTTATCTCTCTGCTTTTCTTTCTTCATGCAAATAATATCCGATAAAAAGAAAGAACAACAAATACAAACTCAATAGACATATTTATTGATGACTCATCGATTGCTGTCTGTCTATTTACTGGTGGATTTAGTTCTCCAACCAATAGTTTATCTAACTTCCTATGATTATGGTTTATACGTATGTGTATGTTCTCTTAATATGAGAACTTGTTATTTATTAAAAACAAATTTCTTCTTCAATCGAAATAGCAAATAAAATATACGATGTCGGCGATTGACGTAGAGAAAAGAAAGAAAGTTTAAAACAAGTGTTGACATAAGCAAATCGAACTTCTCGTTATTATTCTCGAGTCGACGAATAAGAAACAAATAGAATCGAATCAATGAATTTTTATTCTCATCATTTATCACTTATCTAAATAAACCTAAGTCAATAATCTCATACACACATACGTACGTACGTATTCAATACTATGAGAAAAGATAATAATATTACTTCGTTTCGTCCTTCAACACTCTCTAAAAAAAAGAAAATCTTATCTTGTATATTCTCAAAAATTAACACCATTTACCTATTTGAATAATCTATCTACACGTATATGAATAATTACCCATCATAGAATTACTTTATATACGAAAATATTGACGGTGAGATATATGAATAGCGTAAATGTGCATACTTATATACCTATGCAAAAAGAGTGTTCTAGAATTATCAATAGCATTTACGAAGTACCTATTCTTTTATCACATTGTACTCGTAATTCCTGATGATTCTGGATTCATATTCTTATCCTATATTTTTTCACATGTAGTTCACTTTGAAGTTATGCATAGACAAGTGAGATACAAAGATGTTTTCCTTACACATATGTATCTTTAAAAAGTACGTAATGATATCTGTCAATTCGAAGAGATATGAGAATAGTGTTGAAAGCGAAAAGCAAACTTATTAAATACCGATTAACCTAATTAGACGATCAAGAAGTCAGTATAAATTGTTGAGGGTGTTTTTTTGCACCGTTTCTATCTTTACACTTAAAGCACGTCGAAACATACATGTATATATATGCATAACGATAATAGTTAATTAAAAATAAAAATATAATCGATCATATCTGTCAAATGATTCATTAAAATGATATACGTAAATAATTCAAATGCTTTGAAAGACGTTATTTTCTCTTACCTTACCTACTCGGAATATGTATGAATGCGCAGACATACTTTATTTTCAAATTTTACAAGTACTTGATTGAAAACAAAAAGAATTTCTACCGAGAAGATTTCGTTTTCTTTTTTTTTCTACCATATTTTTTGTTAAAATACATTTGACTACATCTAAGAAAAAGATCTCATTTTCTACCAATTTTTTTTTCTTTTCGAGAAGATGAGTAAATACGATAATTATTTCTCTTCCTAGGGCGCTCTCATTTTCTGTTTTCTATCATTTTGACCAAAATCTGATGAAAAATTCCTATAAACATACCTTTTTTTTTACCTACTGCTACTACACTACAATGATAACGAAAAAAGGACACACGTAATTGAAGTCGAAATAACGAATGTATAGAGTATTACAATGAATTCATTCATAAAAGATAAATAGAGTTATAAATAGGTTGAATCATAAGTGTAATTGATGATTACATGAGTGTTACCTGTATGATACCGTGAATGCTTAGAATTAGATCAAAGTCCATGAAAATTATCAGTAATTTAAATAAACTCGAGTGAAAATCGTACGAGAAACAAGAAATAGAAATAACAGTAACCTCGATACGTTCTTTTCAACGTCTTGCACGTTTTGTAAATGCGGAAATATAGGGCAAAGTCTCTCGCACTCAAAAAAATACACTCGTCGCAGCTGTTTACATGTATGCGACGAGAAGAACCTTCGGTTAGCTACAGAAACGACAAGTTTTTTTTTCTCTCTTTCTTTCCTTTTGTTTTCCAATACGAGAACGACGATTTCTTTTACTATCCATCATACGCACGCACACACATTATCGTAACGTGTAGAATTTGTTTTTGACATCAATGCAAAATCTAATCGATGGTCCAAGAAGAATTGTTTTCGGAAAATAATTAAATTATTTTCATTCATAAAGAATCGAAGAAGATCGCATGTGACTGACTATCGATGAATGAGAAAGAAAAGAAGCAAAATAGATTCTGTTCGTACTCAGAGTTCCAATAGATCATCGAAGTCTCGCAAGGAGAAAATCTATCAGCATAGCGAGAGGACGAATTCATCGATTTTCCACATCATAGGGAACGCCGACTGCCTCCATAAAACTAGAGGAGTGGAGCTGTATGTGGACAGTCAAGTAGATTCGAACATGGGTACTGAGTCTATGAACTTCATTATACCATTCGATTAGACGTCGTTAAATAAATATCTTAACTTTATTGTTTCAAACTTCTTTGCGGGATTATTCATGGAAAGCGGTCGAATTTCGCACTCTCTAGCGTACCTGGTAGACATTTTTTGACCCCGTATCGACGAACTATTCTGATCTTTGTCCTCAAATGACATAGTTTTTTCTTTTTCGGTCTCTCTCTCTCTGTCGTTCGCTTGTTCTCGTTCTGTAAGTGCATCGTAAGAATAGAAATTGCGCAGCTAGATTTATATGGTTTTGGACGTCAAGACCCGACTCCGGTACTTTTTGCTCGATTTTGTTCTCAGATGATGTCATAAAATAAATGAATGCATAAAATAAATGAATGCATAAAATAGCATTATTTTCACGATCTTACTTTTAAAAAATCTGCTTTTTTTCCTGTTGTCAAAAGCAGCTGTGTGAAGCATTCAATGAGAATAATAAATAGTCTTGTAGTGTCGATCGATCGACGAGTAAATTTTTTTTTAATAAGAAAGAAAGAGAAACAATATATTTTTTTTATAAATAAATAATTTATTGTGGATGACCAAATGTTTGTGTTCCAGACGGCGTGGTTGAATGCGAATAATTGTACCAACTATTAGTTGTTAGATTCGAATATGGTTGTGACGAATACGGATACGAAGATATCGACGACGACGACGTTGATTGAGAGGAAGTAGGTGCATTCATAAATGGTGCTGATGATGGCATATACGACGGATTAGTTGTTGTTGGTGGCAACGGATAACGAGGTATACTTCCGGGTGGATGCAGCGGAATAGTTGAGTATGGAATAGAATATGGATTTCGATAGTTTTGAGACATATTAGGTGATGAATATGGTCCTGAGCCGACATTCGGTGTACTATTATTATGTATATTAAAATGAATAGCTCCTGTATTTGGTTGAACATTGTTGAGTGTGTATAGGTTTGATGCATAGCTGCCCGGAGTTGAGTGACTTTGTAGTGGTGCTTGAGAATGTCCTGTCACTTTGTTCGTTGCTCGTTGTTGCGTTGAGGATATTGAAGGAGGAGACGTTGTCAGTTTGGTGGGATCATCTGAAGGGTTTGTAGTTGAGTCTGAACAAAGATCATCGTCATCTTTCACTGAACTTTCTTCTTCGCCCATAATTCTACATCAATCAAATAAAATAGAAAACTCGATCGATTTCTTCTTCGTCTTTTTTGTTTCGGTACCTTAGTCGTGCTAAACGATACTCAAGTTCACGTTGTTCATAAGTTTTAATCGCAGGCTTATTCGTTTGAGAAGTCGACGAATTCGGCGGTATGATTGCCGGTGAATTCGTCGAGTCCCGCGTTTGAATACGTGGAATTGTCGAAACATTCGATGCATTCGTTGTTGACGAAGCATTCGTCGATGTTGATGAACTAGTTGCATTATCAGTTTCATCGAAATTCGTATTTGATATCGTCGAATTCGATGATGTTGTAGGCACAGTTTTGGTTTGATTATTCATCGTTGGCAATTGTGTTTGACTTGTTGGCCGTTTTAAAATTCGAATTGGTTTATTTGAATTCACAAAATTCATACTCGAAAAATTTCGATTTTCACCATCATTGATCGTCGACGTCGATGATGATGCTATTACAGATTCCTAGACAAGACAAATAATGAGCTCATTTTTTTTAATAAGAAGATGTTTGTTTACTTGATTGGCTGCTCGAGCTTTTTCTTGTTGTTCAAGTCTTTTATCAAATTCGCCTGTGTCAACAGCGACTTCCCAATCATCATTATCATTTGCCATACTTAGTCGATTAATTCTCAGTCAATTGTAATTAATCAAGTAAAACCAACAAACAACAAATGAAAATTTGTAATTGAACTTCTTCTTCTTTTCTTTTTCTCAGAGATTGATGGTAATTTAAATCTATAATTAAACAAAAAATGAAGAAGAAAAAGAAGAAGAAGAGAAAAAAACACATAAGTCATAAAGGAAAAAGAAGAGAAAAGTGATGAACAAACAGAAAATGAACGCAATGATAAAAAGACTTATGTTGTCTTGATGTTTTGCAAACACGAGCCGCGAGGTGAACATAAAAATTCAAGAGGAGACACACCACACAAATGCAGATGATCACACAAAGCCACGCGGACGATAAAGAGAAAAACTAATGAACAGATCTTTCACCAAGAAATCTATATAGTTTTTGATTTTTCTCGTCAAGATCGAAGTTAAACTTGCGAGATAAGTGAATTTTTAGAAACGAAAGAGCAGACAGAGACAGAGACAGAAGAAAGAGAACTAATTACTCAATTGTTCGATGATAAAAAGACAGAATACGTGCATGTATATGTATATATGCATATATAAAGGAAAAGGATACAAGCAAGAACAGAAAAAAGTTTGCAATTGGCTTCGCCTAAATCAAACATACGAGCAGAAAATGGGGGAGAAGAAGAAAAAAGATTCAGAATAAAGCGAAACACGTTCAAGACGTGTACAATGTGTGTGCGTAGAAAAATACAAGCGAAAAAAAAATGAACACAGGACTTGAGGGTGATTGATGCACACTAGATTGAAATGAGTCCTAAGTGAAGAAAAGAAAAGCGAGAGAGAGAGAGAGAGAGAGAAAAGAAAACGACGAAATTATTATTCGTTCACGCTTTGGTTATGTTTTTTTTTCTTTTTAAATAAATGTTCGACTTTGTACAAAAAAGAAATTGACAAGATGTTCTTTTTTTTCGTCTTCTTCGAAAGAAATGAAAAGGAAAAGCGATTTATTGAGCATTGGGATTGCCTTCCGATGCTGATGTGAGAAAATCATTGGGTCGTTTGTGCTTTTCCAATGCATTCAAGGTGGCATAATCATGAGGGAGTTCACTTTTACGACGGATCATTGGTTTGCCCTTTTGCATTGTACGACTTGCCTGAAAATTGAAACAAAACCTATTTCACACATCGACACAAATTCGTTCCTCTACCTCTTTAGCTTCTTGTTCAATTTCTTTAGCTGTAATATTCGCTGAACTGCCATCGTCATCGTCGTTATCAACTGGCCGATACAATTCCGGTTGATTGCTGGAATAGTTTTTGTACTAGAAAAAGGCGAGATTATGTTCGAATTCAATTGTGATTTTAAGTTACACTCGGATTTTGTCGAGCTTTTGTTTCGATTTTCGACCAGGCTGTTTCTCGTTCTTGTAGTTTGTCTTTTTCTTTTTGTTTTTCTAATTTATATTTTTGCGAACACTCATCGAATAATTTATGATTCATTTCCATGAATAATTTCAAAGCATTATAAATTAAACCATGAATTGTTCTTAAATCGTAATAAGAAAAAACAAACTTCATGGAGAAAAAAACCTATTTCAATTTACTTATTCCAATGAGTTTTCGTATTTTTGTATAAAGCTGGAAACATAATCGGTAGAATAACAGCTGCATTTTCAGTGATTAAACTCATAATATATTCATTATTCCAATAGTAGAGCGCACGCTCGGCAACCTATTTCGAAGAAGAAGAAAAAAAGGGTTTTGAAAATGAGAAAAAAACGTGAAATCGAACTTGAAAATGTGGACTGGATACGCATTTAGCTAATTGTTTAAACAAAGGAACCATAATCTTCTGGAATTCACCCGGTTCGATAACATCAAGAATTTCTTCTAATTCATTGAGAAACATGACCTCCTTTGGACTATGAGTTTTCGGCCAATATTTAAGCAAACCCATGATCACCTAACAATTAAAATTCACATCGAAATCGATGTTTTACAGACAAACATACCGGTTGAGTTAGACTTGGATCTTTCTCAAGAAATTGCACAATACAATATGCTAATTGCGGATGATAAACGCTCAATGTTTTCACTTTGTGCAATGGCAATAAGATTTTAATTAGAAACACTTTATGTTCTTCTTTCAATGGCAATGCAAAACCGTTGATAATACTGAAAACAATTCGAAAAATTTCGTTTTTTTTTCTGTATTTTTTGATTTTCGTGTTCGTTCGTCTACCTTCCGAGTATTTCGAGTAGTTCAGCAATGCCATTGTGTCGTTCAGTTTCGTAGATAAACTAAATCAAAAAACAAAAAAGATGACTTTGTCCTCTTATGATTTCCTCGTCGGAAACACTCGAAAGTTTAATGATACTGCGCGATTTCAATGGAAAATGCAAATTGAAAAGGAAGAGAAAAACACTCTAATCAACAACTACGTTCTATTATTAAATTTACCTTGTAGAATGTATTATTGATTTGTTTACGAATATAGGCTCGTAAGCCGAGAAATTTGCCGTAGATTCGATGAAGAATTGTCTTGAGAAAGTCTCGTTCACGTGGATCTTCGCTATCGAATAGTTCGAGAAGCTGAAAATAAATGCGAATGAATTGTTTTGTTGTTTTTCGTTCGATCTTACATTCAAAACGTATTTTTGATCGATGTATCGTTTCGCTGTATTCGGCTGAAAGTCGGGCGATTCGAGAAAACGTAGAAAAAAATCATAAACAAGTTGTAAATGTGGCCAAGCGACTTCAAGATTGGGCTCGTCTTCTTCAGGATCATAATCAGCACCCGATGGATTTGTTACTGGTGGCAATGTACGAAACAAATTGATAGAAAACTAAACGAACAATCGATGAATTTGACTTTTATTGCAGTCGAATTTACCATTCGAACAGCTTCGGGATAGATTAAATCCGTGATAACGCCGCGATTCGATGTTATGTAATCGATCATTTCGTTCAACGCCGCACGTTTGATTTCTTTCCATTTGAGATCCGACAATGGATCGAGCTGAAAATCGAATACCGTACAACATTGCTGTAATTTTTGTACAAATAATGATTCGCGTTCGTTGGCGGCCGCTTCTTTGAGTAGAGGTAATTTGACTAATTCACGATTTTTCGAAATATTGAATCGTGATGAATTACGACGATTATCTTTTCGAATGTTTGGCACGCCTGCCATCGGCTGAACTTTTGTTAGTGGAGTTTGCGGCGGATGCGGCGCTGATAATGTTGAGCCAGTTGCATTTAAATTGTTTCCACTTGACATGATTTCAGTTTGAAGTTGTGATGACGATGCAACTGAATTTCCTGGACGTGTAACAGTCTTACTGGCTGAAAATAAAAACGAGAAAATCGTGCTACTAGTTTGTGTTGATGTTTTTACCTTTATTCTAAAATTGAAAAGATAGATTAAGAAATTCAGTTTAAAATGAATTACCTCCTCGGTTCCAGTTGTTTTTCCATCGGTGTCGTCTTTTGATTTGGATTTTGTGACAGCGGTCGTCTAAGACACAACAGAAACAATCTTTGATTTGATCTCGTGTTGAATGATTGAGTACCTTTTTAGCCTTATTAGAGTCTTTATCTTTGTCCTTATCCTTCGAAGACGAGGACGACGACGACGACGACGGCATTTGTCGTAGATGAGTGAGTGCGTCTGAAAATCGCTTCAGCTCGAAAGATCGAAGAGAAATCAAATAAAAATAGAAAAGATTATGATCACAGGAGAATCGTTTTGTTTTTCGTTGTTGGGATTTTTATCCTTCTTTTTTTTCTTTTGTGAAATTTGTTTTATTTCGATTGCTCTTCTATGTCCAAGAACAAAACAATTTGATCATCACCAATCGATCATACCAATTCGAAACAATAATTGGCATGTAAATAAATAAGAAATAAAAATAAATGTATAATACAAAATTGAATTTTGAATATTTATCTCTAGAATATATAAAAACGATGAATAACAATCCCTAAATGACAAATAAACAACAACAACAAGAGAACGAATGAAATAAAAGCGCAATGAATTCTTCGAGTCTTAATCAACCAATTATTTCTTCAATCGACACATGTCTTTTCATCTACGAACGAACAAACATAGTTGAATTTCGATTTGAAATTCGTAAGCATTAATGACCGATTCATATCTCTATGCTAAATATACCTTGAGTGTAACGAAATAGGAGGTACAAAAATAAATAATATGTCGATCTTTTTTTTTGCTCAAATCATTTTTTGATGTTTCATTGGACAATAATAACTTGAAAAAAATTCAAGAAAATAATTTATTATTTATCAAAAGAGAGTTTTCGATTCATTTTTTAGGAAAAAAAACTAAATTATCGAAATAGGTGGCGCTAGAATAAGGCGATCCGTAGTTTATCTGATTGAATAAATATCTCGTAGGCTATAAGGCAGATAGAAAATAATAGATTGAAAGACATGCAAAGAATACATGAATTCGCTATACTACATTCGGTTGCATGATACATTCATATAAATCTTGAAAGTATGCAAAATAATCGCTTTAAACTTTATAAACTTAGCTAAATCAAAGAAGAAGAAAAGGAATAAATATAATAACTCTCTCTCTCTCTTTCTTTTTCTTTCTTTCTCTCAAAGTTACGATCGTTTTTATGTCCCTGTTTATTGCTCTAGAAATGAAACATACTTTTCACTTGAGCTAAAAACATATACGCTCTTAATATACCAACACACAATAATTTCTTTTTGTCATGCACGAAACTTTAATGCTAACAATTGGTTTTAATAGAAAAAGAAAAGTGTTCTTGAAAAAGTCATTCTAATAATATTTGCTTCATCATTCGACGTTCTCGTGATGCAATGCAAATACTTCACGATGCTATGACGCAGTTACAATGTGATTACAAGATTCGAGTCTATCAAAACTAAACTGTTATTAAGCGAGGAACTCTTTCATGCGCTTAACCATTTGTTTATCCTGGACGTAATAACAGACAACTGTTTGCATGGACTACAGAAGAAAATAACGACAAATCTAATCAAATAGCGGAAACAAGGGAAAAAAAGCGATCACTATTCTCATGATAATTATATCTCTTGATTTGTAAGGCCAATGTTAGATTATTTTTTGTTCTGAGAACGAAAAACAAAATCAACAGTCGTATTTGGTATACAGACAATCAACTCAACGGTAAAAAAATTTAAAATAACAAAAAAACTAAGTTAATATGAAGCTAAAAAAAGAAATTTCTATGATGAGTTGAAAGGATTTCTTTGTTCTTAACCGGCTGATACTTACATAAAACTCGATGTCTATGAATACTTTTTTGACTTTGAACATCTGTGTTTTATCTCATTAATATACGTGCGAATATTAAATTTGCAAGAATGTGGATACAAAAAATATGTTTTACATGACATGAATTCTCACGAGCAATAATAAGAAATAAGACATTGATTGACGATGTTCTTGCACCTGTTTTTTCTTAAATTCTCTTTTCTATTCTACGAAACAGATTCAGTACCAACGAATATTTTAACAGAACAATTCGTCATTTTTGGCTCGTAAATAAACGAGAACGTTATTTTGTTTTTGATAAATATTTGACTTTGATATGCAATATTTTATCTCTCGATATAGATAAAAATTTCCATTAAAGAATAACGAAGTTATATGAGGCAATCAACAAGAATTTTTTGCTACTATATTGTATAGATAACAAAAAGTATTATTCACCTATGATCTGAATATTTTTCTCGAATGCAAACGTTCAGTGAATACCAATGAGTACAGACTATTACTGAAAAGGGAATTAATTGTATTTAACTATACAAAATAGAAGCAGATTATGAATGCAATATTCTTAATAAATAATAAATTGATTTCATTCGAACGAACATTTTTTGATTCGATTTTATCGATTAAAATATTTTCTTTCTTCTCTCCTGAAAATATCAATCAAATTCCTCTTGTCATTTTTTGTTAAAATGTTTTTTGACATCGATTTAATCGTTCAGCACTATTTATCTCTTAGTCATGCATAAGACAATAGGTCACATTTATATCCGGTCTTTAACGAGAAAAAGAGAAGAAAAAAAAACTTCTCGTAACTAATGTTTAATGTCAATGATTTGAGAAACTTCGATTCTTTGCGTGATGAACACATCAAGAAAAAGAAAAAAAAGGCCCGGAAGCATATTTCTCCTTCGTCTCCTATTTTTTTTATGACGATGCTATTTGCATATTAGTGAACAAAAAGACTTCTTCAGAAGATTCATCGAACTTGACTCAAAACAAAAAAATCTTTGATGTCAATCAGTTATCGATGCATATTTGATTAATCATATCTAATTACACAATCTTTCTCATTAAACATTGTATGTTATATGTTTCTTTATTTTCAATAGAGAAAACTCCTTTGAAGAATAATTATTTTGTGATATTAAACAGAACAAGACTATACAAATTTAATATGACGAAAGAATCTGATTATATACATGAACGTACAGGTACAAATCGAGAAAATTCCAATGATAATGAGAAGAAAACAACGTAAGTTAATTGAAATATCAACATTTGATATATTTATTTATTTATTTGTTTGTTTCTTCATCGTAGGAGTGATATTGTCAATCGACGACATAGTTTAGCTCATATTAACTTCCGAAAAGCGATCTATCGAAGTCTTTCGTTACCTCAAGCAAACGATGAGAGCAATCATTTTCGAATATGTTTTCTAAAATACTTCCTAAGATTTATATTTATCTGTATTTTTCTTGTATTAATTGGCTTATTAATAAAACTCATGTGGTCATCTCGCCATCGTTATTCATAAACAATTTAAAATTCACATAATATTAAGTCGTATCAAATAGACTTCTTGTTGTTCTTGTCTATGTTGTTTGCTATATTTCTCAAGAGAAATATTTATCTTTTATCTTTGATGTCGATGTATTCAATCATGCATATCTCTTTTCTTGTCTTAAACCTGTCATGTTTGATCAATGTTTGATAAATAAACTTTGACAGAAATAACGTATTGATCTGATTTTGTCTTGTACGTACGTTTCAAGTTTTGCCAAGAAAATCAAATGAATATTATTCGTATTTTTAATACGATAGGAAAGTGTTGATAAGAATAAACTTAATAATATATTAAATGAAAGATGTAAATGTGTTTTGTTTTAATGATTCTAATTCAATCACAGAGGTTTATCGCATATCAAGATAAAATTCTGACAAATAACCGATACGCTCAACATACTCTCGTCGACACTACCCACAACAGGCACCGATGTCAATTAGACAACGATGATGATGATGAGCATGATGACGACTACTTGTTAGATTATGTAATTGAATCTTCTATGTCTCTGGTTTTTTTTTCTTCTCTTTCTTCTTTTCCGTAGTCGGTGATCAGTGACGAGAGATCACATCTGTTGACAGCATATAAAATGACTTTTTTTTTGGGGTTTAATTGACACGAACAAACAACTGGAGTTAGATAGAGACGAGTAATAAGCTCGGCTAATGTTTATATCAGTCATTTGTATCCGAAATCGAGTAGCATTAACATCGACGAGGAGAAAACGGAAGGAAGATAAAAATAAAACAACAAGGTCAAATACTCAACGAATTGGTCATATTAACTCACTTTTTGTTTTTCTATTCTTTTAAATTTAAAACCGAAGACGGTCGATGTACTACAGCTGTTTATGTCTTTGAATAAATCGTTTTTGTTTATTGTCGTCTTATATTTACTATCGATATTTGATTGTTCATTAACTGTCGATCTATTGAACACAACATCAGGTGTTTATGTTGGTCGTACAGTTCATTTCGAGAATATTCTTGTTCGTCAATATCTTGGCATTCAATATGCTCGAATTCCAAAACGTTTCAATCGAGCCGAATTAATTCGTCGACAGAACGATACGATTCGAAATGCAACATCATTCGGACCTGTTTGCAAACCATCGGCAGGTTCATGTGCTGGAACTCCGATAGGATTTCCTACGACACCGTATTGTTCAGTAAATTATGGTATTTTTTCAGTGAAATCGATTCCGGCTGAACAATGTCTTTTTCTTAATCTCTTCATTCCGGTGACGCCTTATGATCAACGAAGAAAAGCGATTTTCATTTGGATACACGGTGGTTCAGGTCAAATTGGTACTGGCAATGTGTTTGATGGGACAATCTTCGCTGCCTTAGGCGATATTATTGTTGTTACATTTAATTTTCGTTTAAATCTATTCGGATTTTTATCATCAGGTGACGAACGATTAGAAGGCAATCTTGGTTTATACGATCAAGCGCTTCTACTCGATTGGATCTATGAAAATATCGATGCATTAGGTGGTGATATTAATCGAATAACTGTCGGTGGTCATTCGGCTGGTGCACCTCATGCTTACTATCTAGCAGCTTCGCCATTCAGTCGAGGACGTATTCGTCGATTGTTATTACAAAGTGGTAGTCCGTTTAATATTTGGTCGCATTTGAAAGCTCGCGATGCAATGGAAAAATTTAATCTTGTTGCAAATGATAATACTTGTGGAAATTTTACAAGTTTCGATGAGAAAGTTAAATGTTTAGCCGAACGAGATTTCGATTCAATTGCTGAACATGAACATCATTCGTATACAAGTGCAAATCATACAAATGTTGTGACAATAGGCAATTATATGAGTCAATTTCGAGAGAATTTCGAAAAGAATGATAGTCTATCCGATGTTGATATTCTCATTGGATCAACAGATGACGAAGGTAAAGCAAATTAATTCGAATAATCATTTCATTTTCATTGAATGAATCGTAGGTGTTTACGTAGCAATTGTTCCAATAATCATGGAGCAAAATAATCAAGATTCAATTATATTAAATACTGTTAATTTTACGGATGTTACATTGAAATTTCTCTCTGTCATGCAGCCGAATCGAACTTGTTTACATCAAAAAGCTTTGGAATTGTAAGTTAACAAATTCTTTTCGACATTCATTCTCACATAAATTTCTCTCTAGATATCATCTCGATAAAATTCCACTAGATTGTTCTCTTTCATCTGAATGTTATTGTTCAGCATTCTACAATTATTCTCGTCTCATAACCGATATTCTTTTCAATAACGATTACTATCGTTTTCTTGACCGACGTTTAAAATATTCAAATCGAACGTTTATATATCAATATTCTCATAAAACAGCTCAGGAACATCCAACAACATGCAATGATTATCTACATAAACATGATTTAGTTGGCCATTTTGCTGAACTCGAATATACATGGGGTACACCGTTGGTCAATGAAAAAAATGATTCAACAGACAATTTTATTTCGTTAATAAAATACGTTCGATTCGAATCGAATGATACAAATCTAACACAAAGTTATACATCCGAACAAATCGAATTCAGTCGACAATTAATTGAACAATGGTCGAATTTCATAAAGTACGGTCGACCGATCAGTTGGAAGTTCGGTAATGATTGGTCACCGATATCTAATCTTTCAAACGCTATGATTATGCAATTACAAGTGAACAAAAGTGAAATTATACCGTTAGAAATCCCGCAAGGTGTTCTTTTTTGGAAACAAAACTGTCCAGTAATTGCTGATAATCCAGCTCGAGATCGAGCACGAATATCAAACATATCATTGACACTATTGTTCTTTTCATTAGTTTTTCGAAAGGTGCTTTATTGAGTTAATTTTACTTAAAAAAGAAAAATTTGAAATTCTTAAGTTTTCGTTTTTCTTTTGCTCCGTTTTTTTAATGGATAAATACTTTTAGTTCTCTTTTTTTCTACATACGATTGAGTCATATCGCTTTTTTAACCAAAAAACACAAGAAAATGGGGCTCCCTTTTCTCTTTTTGTTCTTCATATTTACCTGCAAGTCTTTTTACGAGTAAATATTGGTCACAAAATTTATTGATATACTTATACGTGCGTTTTTATTATTGATGATTTGAAAAATGAAGGTCGAATATTGTTTGTTTTTATGAATGACACGCTCGTAAAGATATACCGACAGAATCGAGTACCCATAACGAGGTCGTTTCTTCCTTTTCTTTTCGTTGAAATCTTTTGTTGTACTTTTCGACTGATATTATTATTATTCGCCGATTGAATTACATTTTTTTTTCTTTCTTTTTTTTTTGAAATGACTAAAGAGATAAGAATCAGCAAGAGAAACTCTCGTTCCGATTACAATAAATAACAAATCTGTCGTGGCGAAAAGACGGTGACAATCGTTTTTCTTTTAGAATACAAGGAAAAATATGAAATTATAATTAGATATCGATTGTCGTGACCTCTATTCAACGAATGATTTCTAAACCAATCATTATCGATGGCTTCAAACATAGCACGCGTTGAGTGTCTGCATTGCTTTCTGCTTTGAGGTTGAGTACAGGTTTATATAAGACTTTTGCATGCGTACTTATTTTCTTTATCGACAATAACATTTGGCTTTGTACTTATCATTCATATTTTTGCAGAAATGCCTCGGGTTTTTAGCCGGAATTTCATTCGGCATGGTCTTCTTCTGTGTACATCGGCTATTGGAACAGGTTTTCTCGGACAGTATATGCTCGAGGTGAGTCTTTACATTTCGGTTGAATTCATTCGAAAGTACTCATTTGTTCTTTTTTTCTCCCGCAGAAAAATAAACTCAAAGCAGCCGCGCCTGCTCTACATCGGCCTGAAGTTTGGCTAGATGAGTATCCGACACGAGAAGCACAAATTGAGAAAATGTCCAGAGAACCCGAATACGATATCGTCGTCATCGGAGGCGGTGCTACTGGCTGTGGTGTAGCTGTCGATGCTGCTAGTCGAGGTAGTTCAATTGAAAATACGTGTTTTTTTTACTTGTGAAAATATTCTTCAATAGGTCTCAAAGTTGCACTCGTTGAAAAATATGATTTCAGCAGTGGTACATCATCACGATCGACAAAATTGATTCATGGCGGCGTTCGCTATTTACAAAAGGCTATCATGCATCTCGATCGTGAACAAGTAAATTCATCAAAATATTCTTTAGTTATCTAATTGAATCTACGTTACCATTTCAGTATCATATGGTAAAAGAAGCTCTGTCTGAACGTGGAAATTTGCTGAAAATAGCTCCACATTTATCATATCCACTGCCGATCATGTTGCCTGTTTACAAGTACGGATGAAAAAAAGAAAATCGATTGAAAGAATTTTCTCATTAAAAATTATTTAGATGGTACCTTCTGCCGTATTTCTATGCAGGAATCAAAGCTTATGATATTGTCTCAGGCCGTCAAATTCTTCGTTCATCATATGTAATCTCGAAAAGCAAAGCATTAGAGCTTTTTCCGATGTTGAAAAAAGAAAAAATGGTCGGAGCTATTGTCTATTATGATGGACAACACAACGACGCACGAATGAATATTGCATTAGCATTTACAGCTGCGCGTATGGGCGCGAATATTGCAAATCATTGTGCAGTTATTGGACTTATTCACGAAAATGTCGAAGTGAAAACAACTGACGGAGATATTCAAGTAAAAAAAGTTGTCCGAGGCGTGAAATGTCTCGATCGATGTCAGAGTACGTTGTTGACTAATATTCGAAAGAAAAAAATATTCGATGAAAATTCTCTGATGTAGATAAAGAATTTATTGTTCGTGGCAAATGCGTTGTCAATGCAACAGGACCTTATACAGATTCGATTCGACAATTCGATGATGGTTCAATGCCAAAAATCTGTCAGCCATCATCAGGCGTTCATATTGTTCTACCGGATTATTACAGTCCGACGAATATGGGTCTTCTTGATCCGAATACATCCGATGGTCGTGTTATCTTTTTCTTGCCTTGGCAAAAACATACGATGGCCGGTTTGTTGATTGAAGTTTTTTTTTCTTTGTCGAAAACAATATTTATTTGCTGTGTTTAGGCACAACTGACACGCCTTGTGAAATCACAGATTATCCATCGCCATCGACTGAAGACGTCGAATTTATATTGGGAGAAGTGAAAAATTATCTGTCATCCGATGTTCAAGTACGTCGTGGTGATGTTTTAGCAGCTTGGTCGGGCATTCGACCATTGGTTGTTAATCCGAATAAAAAAGATACTCAATCGATTGCAAGAAATCATATTATTCATGTTAGTGATTCAGGTTTAGTTACAATTGGAGGTAGAGTGAAAATAAATTTTCAGTAATCGAAAGAAAAAAACACGTGATTATTTGATTAGGTGGTAAATGGACAACTTATCGACAAATGGCTGAAGAAACCGTCGATAGTTGCATTCAAACTGCTAAACTTCAACCGAAAAATGATTGTGTAACCAAAGGTCTTATTCTCAATGGTGGAGCCAATTGGACGCCCACGTCCTACATTCGTTTAGTTCAAGATTACGGAATTGAAACTGAAGTTGCCGTACATCTCTCGAATACATACGGTGATGAAGCTAATAAAGTCGCAGATCTTTCGTCATTAACCGGCAAACGTTGGCCAGTCATTGGCCGACGTTTACATGAAGAATTTCCGTACATCGAAGCCGAAGTTCTCTATGCTATTAAAGAGTATGCACGTACGGCTGTTGATATTCTCGCACGACGAACACGCCTCTCATTTTTGAACGTCATTGCTGCCGAAGAAGCCCTACCGCGTATCATTCAAATCATGGCCAAAGAATTGAAATGGAATGAACAAAAACAAAAAGTTAGGCATCTATTTTGATTATCTTTAATTAAAAGTCAATTGTGTGTGTTTCGTTTTTTGAAATATCTAGGAAGAAACCGAACGAGCTAAAACATTTCTTTTTCGAGAAATGGGTCTCAATTTGAAACGTGATATGCGTCGAAGTGTACCAATTAATTTTACACGTGATGAAATGAGCTATTATATGAAACATTTTCGACAAATGGACGTAGAAAACAAAGGTTTTCTAACACTTAGTGATTTAAAACGACATTTTCAAGTAAGAAATATCGTCGAAAAACAAATAAATCCGAATAATAGAACTAAAGAGAGGGAATTCGATGTCAATATATTGAGTTGTATTTAGCATATCTATTTCGTTTTAGCGTATAACGAAATCGGGTTTAGTAAGTGTTTTATCGCATGATATGAAAGGAGAATAACAAGCATTTGTTATTAATATACAAATAAATAAAAACACTAACTGAATTTGAAAAATTCATTAAAAATTTTTGGCTTTTGTTTTTCTTATTTTCTTTTTCTGTTTATTTTCATAGAAATCAGACAACGAAATAACCGAAGAAGAACTACGAATTCTCATGCGTGAAGTTGATCAAAATCAAAATGGTATTATTGAAATCACCGAATTTCTTCAAGTAAAAATAAAATTCAAAACAAAATAATTATATAGGACAAATTCCTTTGAAATTTAGTTAATGAGTGCGTTGAATACAGGTGCCGTTTCAACGAGTCATTTTGTGAAAGCAGCTGGTATTGGTAAAATCAAAAGTAATGCGCCACCTGAACGAAGTGGTGGTGGTATTTAGACAAGATCTTAGAAATAATTCGATCTAGTCATTCAACCGATTGCATCTTGCTTTTTGTTTCAATTTCTTGTCTCTCTCTCTCTCTCTCTCTGACTAATAGCAATAAGTTTGTATTATGTTTTAACATTCCTTACGAAAAATCAATTCTCATATGCTTACTGTTTTTTTTCTTTCACTCACTCTTATTCACTTTTTTTCTTCTTTTTCTTCTCTTTCTATTATTTTAATTAATAAGTTCTTGAAGCAGAATCTCTCCATGCCCTCTATATGTATGGTTGTCTATGTTTGTGCTATTTTCTCTTTTTTTTATTATGATTTGGTCGAAAAAAAGAAATTTTTTCGTAAAAAGAAGCACATAAATAAATTTTTCAAGTTAAAAATAGAAAAAGAAAAGAAGAATTCAATGTTTTGTTTCATTAAATGTTGACAAAAAGAAAACTATAAGAACAAATTCATCGAATAGTTAACATGTATTTATGAATTTCTTGAGCATTATACGCTTGACATCATTCGTTTTATTTTGATTTGTTCATTTACAAATATGACTTCTTAGCACCTACGCATTGTTTTTTTTCCAAGATAGTTCACAGAACAATTTTGTTTTGATGAGCGAACATTTTCTCACCACCTACACGAACTATTATCCAGACTCTGTCATTTGTTCGATCGTAGGAAGTATAGACAAATACCATACATTGGATTTTCTTTTTTCATTTCTAACTTTTTTCCTGTCGTGTTTTATGTCTGTCCTCAAGCATCCTACTACCCTTTTCCATCTTTCCAGTTTAAATAATCTTTTGTCATATCATCGTCATCAAGGTGAAACACATCATCTTCAGCTATTCTTTTCTTCTTTCTTTCTTTCTTTTTTTCTTTCTCTCCCTCTTCATTTTGTCTTCTTCGTCTTTTCTACCTGCTTTAGTTCTACTATAACATTCTTCAGATTCACTTTAGTTTTCCAGAAAAAAACTACAAGAATTAATAGATGTAAGAGGACATTAGAATGATAATGATTATACTCATCCGCAGCGTCAAAAGAAATGAAGTAGCACAAGAAAGAATGAGTCGTGTTCTCGTTTTTTTTTTGTGTAAAAGCTCGTTCATGTACGCATGTCAGCTTAAGAGAATGCAAAAAATTGTCACTAGATGAAGATAATGGTGCATGGGTTCTATATGCTTCTTCGTCATCATCATCATGTTCTCTTTATCTGTCTTTCTCTCCTCTTCGCTTCTCGGTTTTTTTTCTTCTTTTGTATTGATGTTGTTGTTTCATTTCGTATTTCTTCAATGCTATATGGATTATCTTAGGACGATATCAGACTATCTACTTGTTGAAGAATCGAATCAAGAGAACAAAAACCTGAGAACACGTGTTTTTTGTTCTCGTACGACAAGATGAAAAGATACGTTAGCAAATAAAATGCAGCAGCTTGTTCCAAATGCAACTTGTTGTCTCTCATCACCACAAACCAATGTTAGATACACGACACACGCAAATTAGACATTACTCAAAAAGAGAATAGGAGAAGAAGAAAAAAAATAAAGAAAGGAAGAAAGAAAGGACCGAGTCGAGCGAAAAAAAAGAAGAAAAAGAAAAGAAGAGGAAACCGGGTCGATGGAAGGAGAACGAGAGAGAGAAGGAAAGGGTTGGAGCAAGTAAGAATCTGGGCATCGTAGTAATGCATTGAAAGAACGAAAGCAACAACAACAGTCGCCGGCGTCGCTTCAGCATCAGCAACGAGTGTGTTTCTCGTTTTTCTTTTTTCGAAAAAAAAAACTATATATCAAATAAAAAAAAGAGTTGCGACCGACTTGGTTTCCCTTGTGTTCTTACGGTTACATCCTCGTTTTTCTATTTCAAACCGTCAAAGAAGAAAATCTCAGGATAAACAAACAAACAACGACACGTTTCGAAACTTATCATCATCGCGTACTAGTTAGACAAACAAACAATATAGACAGACAAAAACATCGTTTGTTTATCGTTATTATTTTCAATTGACATACAAAAAATTTACATAAGATAGATTGCTGTTCGTTCAGGTAAATACAATCCTTAATATTTATTTATTTAATAATCTAGATGAGATGAGACGAGAAGCAGAAGAAAAAAAAAGAAATGAGAAACAAGAAACACTGGGAATTAGTTAATTTAATCAAATAGAAAATCTTTCAACGAACGAAATCTCGAATAAATAACTAGGATTTTATTATTGTTATTATTATTATTATTATTGTTTAATTAACTTAACTATGACGTTTAATATTTAATCGTATGTTCGCGAACATATGTTCAACGAACCGATGATCAATTTAATTTATTTAAAGTTACGAAAATCTATAAACGACGAAGATGAAAGGAAGCATGCACGAGTAAAGCTTAGATGTAGACAGAGATCTTTAATCAACATAGCCGAATATCCATTTGATCTGTCTTTGTTATCTTTTTTTCCCTTCAGTTTAGTAAGTGGGATCTAAATATTCACATGAATTGCGTTCAAACTTATGCTTTCGTTGGATAAAAGTAACAAAGGAATAATCCTATACATTAAAAATAATTAATAAGAAAATGACTTCAGTGCTTTTTCTTTTTCCCTTTCCTTTTCATTGCCGACAGAAAAAGAAGATCCCAAATATAATTTTTTAATCTATATCTGTGCATTACAAGTTAGAATGCTTTTTCCTTTCCATTTCTCTTTTTTCCTTGTTTGACTAAATAAATAAATTTATGTTAAATCGGTCCGTACGGTGTATATTTGAATACCGGCGTTATTTTGACATTAGAGTCTGACTTGTACTCTCGGTTTTTTTTTGTTGATATCAAATAACTATTGTGCACGTACATTTGATACATTTTTTTTTCTATGAATTTAGTTTTGCTTTTTTCTTCTTCTAGAATGGGGCGTAAAAAAATTCAAATATCGAGAATAAACGACGAACGTAATCGTCAAGTGACATTTACGAAACGAAAATTTGGTCTCATGAAAAAAGCATATGAATTAAGTGTTCTATGTGATTGTGAAATAGCGTTAATTATTTTCAATTCGTCAAATAAATTATTTCAATATGCATCAACGGATATGGATAAAATTTTGCTCAAATATACCGAATATAATGAACCACATGAAAGTCGAACAAATAATGAGATTGTTCAGGTAAATCCAACAACTACACAACATTCTATAATAAAAAAAAACAAAACATTTTCTATTTTTCAAAAATAGATTTTAAATAAAAAAGAATCAAAACATCTTGATCCAAATGATAGTGACAATGATATAGATGATGACAGTGCTACTGAAATGGATAGTAATCATCTAATTCCTAGTCATCATCAAACTCATCATCAACATCCATTAGATATTCAAATAAATGACGGAAAAAAACGCTTAAATAATCATAATCAGGTTGGTTATAATAGAATAGCAGACAATTAATTTTCTAATCTTTGGTTGCTTCTTTTTTTTCTTATAAAAATTTTAGTCCCATTCAGCAAGTAACTATCATCCGTCTTTAGCAATGGTTAATGGACTTAACCAAGTAAATCCAACACAACAAAACTATTTATCAGGTGAATTAGAATTTCCTTTTTGCACTTATTGAAGAAATTTTATTATTTCATAAAATAGTACATGGAGCAACTGGTATCGACGCCTCGTCTTCTCCATCGCCTCAATCAACATATTCTGCGCAAAGTTCTCCTAGTGAATCACGTACAAGTCCAAATGTCGGAGCAAAACAACAAGCAAATAAATTTTCCATCAATACAAATAGTGGAACACCGATGACATCAGCTTCAGCACACATCACATCTCATCATAATGATCTGACAGTAGGCGGGAATACAGCGACAAATCGGTTTAATAGTAAGTTTGTCTTTTAATCCTATTTTGACTTCGAAGAAAGAATTCAATTAGAAGAAGAAACGCAGATTACTATGTTCGCCTCTTTTTCTTTGTTGCTTACATCAAAATAATTTTAACGTGTCCAACAATTTTCTTTTAGCTGATTTCTCACTGAACACGCCCAGTGGTAATGGTAATGATAACAATAGTTTCCATCCATGGCATGCACCGTCTCATTCATCACTAGCTGCTGCACTACAAATCAATTCATTACCATTAGGGTACATAATTGAGACGGACTTTTACACATAAAAACAACTCAATTCTTTTTCTCTATTCTAGAATGATGAATTATGATATGCAACAAGCATTGTGCGGTCCTCAGTCAGCATCAAATCCGAATTCAACTCGTGGTAGTCCACATTTATATCATCCTCAACAGCAACAACAACACCATCATCATCAACAACAATTACTTCATTTATCTCAACAGCAGCAGCAACAACAACAACAACAACAGCAGCATCGTTTAAAAAATGAACCGTTTTCACCACCATTATTACTCGGCACAGGAACGAACCGTTCATCGACTATGGATTCTAGTTCATCTTCGAATACATCTCTAACAAAAACTCCTCTATCTTCCCAACAACATCAATCACCTTCATCATTACAACGATCAATTGATTATTTGCATTCGTCTGCTTGTTCGGAACCTTCACTTAAACATGCTCGTTTCGATCATACAGTCTGGCCGAATACAACTTAATCGAACAATGAAGATAAATTACACTGAAGAGAATTGAAACGTTTCTTTTTGTTTTCATTCTCCTTTCAGAGGAAATTTGCTCAAACATCAATACGAAGAGTGTGTTACTAACGAAAAAAAAAACAAAGATCATAAACATAGAAAAGAACTTCTATTGAATTCATGAGTGTATGACGCTCTTTCATACTCATCTATTCATTTTTCTTCTTTTATCACATTGTCACCACACACACTCTTCTCTTGATCATTCAGTTTAATTATTAAATAATGAATGATTATATATCTATATAAATATGAATATATAATTACATACATGTCGTTTTCCTCACTCTATGTTTTTATTCTTTCTTCAATGTATCTAAACTGTGTGAATACCGGTGTATGTATTTGTATTTGACTGTTGTTGTTTTCTTTTTTCTTTTGGAGTTAATTGTTTTTTTTTCCTCTTCTTCTCTTGGCTTATATGTTCCGCAACAAAGATTATGATGATGATGGTAATGCTTTTTCAGCACTCATTTGTCGTTAACCTTCGATTAACTTTTGTACATGCATACTTGAAGAAAAACGGTACGTGTTTACAGTGATGATTCAGTTTGTACCTCTAGGTGATCTTCTATTTTTGTTTTGTTTTTTTTTGTCAAAATATTTAGTGTGTTCCTTTATTCTCTCTCTTTCTCTCTTTCGTTTTTATGTAAGTCTTTTCAACGACACTCAGTCTATGTGAACAAAAAGAATTCTATCACCAAAAATAAACAAAACTTTCTTTTTCTGTCTGTTTTTTTTCAATTGACTTATCGTACTCTATCGTTTTAAAATAGAAAATGATGTACTATTTATAAAAACAAACAAACAAACAAAAGCGTTCAATGGGAAAAACAAAGAACTTCTCTTATTAGAAAAACTCAAGAGATTAGCACGATATATAGCATGATCAACTAAAACCATGGTTTTTTGAATATTTTATTAGAGAAATTTTTATTAATAAAAAGGCGAATAATTAATTTCAAAAAGAAAGTGTCAATTACTCAAAATTCTCACAATTAAATACAGATATTTTTAACGAAAGGAAAAAAAACGTAACTATATTAGTTTCGTAATGTATCAATTTATTTCATGTGTTTATTGTCAATTTAGACGAATATAATAATATAATTCATTAATATATTTATAGTATATTAGAATATATAAATATATATAGATATTGACGTGCTATTCACGCGATAAATTATTTAAAGAAAAGATATTATGAAGTTTTAAATACAGAAAAGTCTTTTTAATTATTTTATTTACACTTTTAAGGCAAAAAAAGATAGCATTACATAAGATCGTTTCGCAGTATTCACTTTTTTATTCACAATTCAATGAACTATCATTGTACTTAATATGCTATGAATTAATTAAATAAAAGAACAAAGAAAAATCATATAGTCTGATTATTTATACAGGAACTCTTTATAAAACAAAAGACATCAATGATGTTGATCCCTTGGATTGACATGATATATTGGTTTTGTTCGACGAAGTGTGATGGATGTAGTATTCTCAATGACATGTTTGCTGAAATTTGTTGATTTTTTTTCAAATATATTATCGAAATCAGACGAACGATGATATTTATTTTTAATCATAACTGAAAAGTACAAAGACAGGGGAAATTTTTAAACTGAATTTCAAATGAGCAAAAAACATTACTAATTAAACCGCATAAGATCAAAATAACCATAGCTAATCGAAATATTCGTAGGGTAAACATTGTTTTTCAGCTACTACCGATTGTCTACAACTTAAGAAAATAAAGTACACACCAATAGTAGGAATCTACATATGTTATCCTATAATATAAGATCTATTCTTGTAAACAGAACAGATAATATACATTTGTTCTATTCGCTATTTTTTCTGTATAATCTACAATAGATCAGTATAGATAGCTCCATCTCCTTAATATCACTGTTGGCTTTGAACTTTAGGCAGATTGTGGTATATTTTTATTGTATTGTATTATTAATAGAAAGTTTTTTTTTAGTTCAGACCTGCCTCAAGTACATTATAATAAGCTTTTGATTGCTCCAGTAAATCTAGAGACAGAGATTATCTTTATTCTTATTAAGATATTAGCACCATCTATATATTGGGATAATTCATAGGTTCCATTTATACTCATAGAATGAATAACAATAAGTATATGCAACTCATTTGAGTTTAATTGTTCTTTTAGATAAATATAAAATGTTTAAAACATTTTATTTAATAACTGTCGTTCTTGTAGCAACAACATTAACCTTTGCTAAAGAAGATGTTGGTACAGTAATCGGTATCGATCTTGGTACAACATATTCCTGTGTTGGAATATTTAAAAATGGTCGTGTGGAAATCATTGCTAATGATCAAGGCAATCGTATAACTCCGTCGTATGTTGCATTTACCACTGACGGTGAACGTTTAATTGGTGATGCAGCTAAAAATCAATTGACATCCAATCCTGAAAATACAATTTTCGATGTTAAACGTTTAATCGGTCGAGAATTTAAAGATTCAAGTGTTCAATCCGATATAAAACATTTTCCATTTACCGTCATCGAACGTCGATCGAAACCAACAATTTCAGTTAAAATCAGTTCTGAACAAAAATTTTTCGAGCCCGAAGAAATCTCAGCTATGGTTCTCGGTAAAATGCGTGAAATAGCCGAAGCATATCTCGGCAAAAAAGTTACACACGCTGTCGTTACTGTTCCAGCTTACTTTAATGACGCACAACGACAAGCAACGAAAGATGCTGGTACCATTTCGGGTTTAAATGTTCTGCGTATTATCAACGAACCAACAGCTGCAGCTATTGCCTATGGTCTCGATAAAAAAGAAGACGAAAAGAATATTCTTGTTTTCGATTTGGGCGGCGGAACATTTGATGTTTCACTTCTGACGATTGATAATGGTGTATTTGAAGTTGTTGCAACGAATGGTGATACGCATTTAGGTGGCGAAGATTTCGATCAACGAGTTATGGAACATTTTATTAAATTATTCAAAAAGAAAACAAACAAAGACGTACGAAAAGATAATCGTGCTGTACAAAAACTTCGACGTGAAGTTGAAAAAGCTAAACGAACATTATCATCGCAACATCAAACCAAAATCGAAATCGAATCATTCTATGACAATGAAGATTTTAGTGAAATATTGACACGAGCTAAATTCGAAGAATTAAACGTGGATCTATTTCGTTCGACAATGAAACCTGTAGAAAAAGTTTTAGAAGATGCTGATTTAAAGAAATCCGATATAGCCGAAGTCGTTCTTGTTGGTGGTTCAACACGTATACCTAAAGTTCAACAACTTGTTAAAGAATATTTCGATGGTAAAGAACCATCACGTGGTATTAATCCCGATGAAGCAGTTGCATATGGTGCCGCTGTTCAAGCCGGCGTTCTTTCCGGTGAAGAAAATACAGGTGATCTCGTTCTACTTGATGTCAATCCATTAACAATGGGCATTGAAACTGTTGGTGGTGTTATG
>ERZ781398.693-NODE-693-length-37468-cov-4.358271_pt1 | contig 37468 bp, 41 predicted proteins | sample MGYA00433077_ERZ781398 | MGnify/ENA primary metagenome ERZ781398 (study PRJEB29847, sample SAMN06458254) | wastewater metagenome | isolation source: Wastewater bioreactor | place: South Africa: Cape Town | study: EMG produced TPA metagenomics assembly of the... | reverse complement strand
TTTTAGTGAGACAATGTTGCCAAAAAGCAACATCCGGCCGTAAAGGGTTAAAGAAATTATTCAGATATAGATGGAACGATTTGACATAATAATTTATTTATATTTTACAATAAATACTTAATTGAAATATTCTAATCGCTTTCGGCAATGGAAAAGTACTGATTTTTGTTCGACTTAAAAGTCAAGAAAATTCCAAAGAAAAGCCTGTCAATTTTCTGGATTCTAGATTCTGTTATTTTCTTCTCGTGTTTAATTCACTATTCATCCTGCCATTTAGTGTCGAACGATTATTATTTGTGACAAAAAAAACAAGTATATATTATCTTTATTCTCTCGTGACTTCCAATGAAATGGAAGCGAAATTATTTTAGTATTTTAATGGATTCAATTCTCCTAGTTTTGATAGTCATCTATTTTGACTAGTTATCTATTAATGAACATCTAACAAAACGACAAATTATTTTTCTAGACGTGTCTACATGAAAGAAAAGCGTTGCTTGTTTAGTTCTATGGAAGCCACAACGCGATTAAATAGTAACATGAGTTAGTTAAGGGAAATATGACATCTGAATAAATCAACGAAGAAAAAAGAAAGTCGTTAGAAGAAGAAAAAAACCTAATAACAGCATCATGTAGGTGTTCTCTCCCATTTCTTCGCTCTCTCTTTCTCTTATTCTCGCTCCGTTTGTTTCTCTCTGTCTGACATCATTCAGCATACGCATATTACTTTCTTTTCCTTATACTCCTCTCTCCATTTTAGTTCTCAGTTTTTCCCCGCCTTTTTAACAAATTCAATGCCGGTCTATAATCCATATTATGAACAGATAATGCAAATAATTATTCTGATTGTTCTAGCTATTATCTGTATATCAGGTTTATTAGGTAAATATCAGAAAACTGATAATAATACTTTGCACTTTTAATTTTTTTTTTATTTTGTAAATATTTATTTAATTCAGGCAATGCTATTGTACTTGTTATTGGTATGGTTAAACGTCGATATCAAAACAATGTTACCAATTGTTTTATTATGAATTTAGCATTAAATGATTTTCTTTTTCTTTTATTATCCGTTCCATTAACGATCTACTTAGGTCTAAGAAAGATATGGATCTTTGGAGATTTTATTTGTAAAATGCATATTTATTTAGCACATGTAAGAATAATTGTCAATTAAATAGAAAGCACTGAATACACCAAAAGAATTATTTTGATTGACATCTTCTTTTTTTTTTTTTATTTATTTAGGTTTTATTACAAGCAACATGCGCAACTTTAGCAGCAATGAGTATTGATCGATATTTGCACATTGTACATGATCGATGGTATAGAAAATATCGAAAGCCTCGTCTAGCACAGATTGTTTGTTTATTAATATGGACTCGTAATAATAAATATTTAAGAAAGAATACCAAGCACATACATATTGATTTGAATATTTGTTCTAGTTTCTCTTGTTTTTATGTTTCCATATACATATTTTTTTCACATAAACGACGACAAAACAAATCAAACAATTTACTCAGATGACTGTGTTGTACACGATGAAAATACATTCATCTCGTCATGTATATTTACATTTAGTTTTTATTATGTTTTACCATTGATTATTATTTTTCTTTGTTATTTACGTGTTTTTATCTATGTTCATCGTCGCGGATACCGATTTGTTAATCGTTTAGTAAGTACTTCACCAAATCGTTCTTATCTATGCATGATTATCTTCTTTTTTGTTTTGCTTTTTGCTATTTTTAGTCAGGCATACCACGTCAATCCGTCGAATTAAAGCAACGACGTGTTCGTCGAATTCTGCTCGGCTTAACATTAGCTTTTGCACTCTGCTGGCTACCGATACATATTTTAGAGTTATTGAGTTGTTCACATTTATTTTCTATATATGCTCATGAAAAGTATTTCTATATTCTAACGACGGCACGCATGGTGGCACATGCATTATCTTATTTTAATTCGTGTTTAAATCCATTTCTCTATGCTTTATTAAGTCGAAGTTTTTTCTCTGGTTAATCATAATAATAACAGTGATGATGGTTTGCTTAGCGAACACAATAGAACAAAAAAGAAATCGACTGTCAACATTTGCCTGCTATGTTATCCTATCAATCGACAAAAGAATCTTAATGAAATATTAAATAACTGTTTACGGGTGACAGGCATGTTTGTTTTTTGATTAATATTTCATATGTTGACGAATAAAATCGAAGAAATATTGTCGAGCTTGATTTGTCGCGAAATCACTCGCAATCGAACCATGTGTACCTTTGACAACAACATATTCGACTTCGTGATTACACGTTTTTAATTTATCAACAAATCGTTTAGCATCAACTTCTAAGCCCATATCGTATTTAGCTGACATGACAAGTATTGGTGGTAAGATTGAATCCATTTCGATAAATTCAAATGGAGAATATTGAATAAGATTTTTACCTTGGGGATAAATTAAATTACTCGCATAGAGACTATAAAATATCCAATTTTGTATATTATTCACAGAATTATGCGTGGGATTTGTTAAACTATAGATTCCACTCATAGGAATAGCGCCACGAATATTCGCATATGGATATTCATGACGATTGAGATGTGATTTATCTAAAACGAGTAAACTAATGAGATGTGCACCAGCTGAATGACCAGATAAAAAGATTTGATCTCGATCAGCATTTGGACAATATTCAGTAATATGATTATGAATGTAAGTCAAAGCTCGACAAAGATCATCGACCATCTAAATAAATATAATTATTCTTCAATTTGACTTTGTCTATGGATTGTGTTCAATTGACTTACATGTTCGACGTTGACTTCTTTTCGTACGCGATAGAAGAAATTATATGCATACGCTAAGATCATAAACGTTACATAACCAACAATTAATTGCCAGGAAAGTAAAGCGAGACCAATTACAAAAATAATTAAACCAAATATAAATGCCCAAGTAAAAAATGATAGTAAAGATATACGTGCCAAACGATAGGATACAACGATGCCAATAAAACCTTCTTGTGCACACGTACGACCGACAGTCGGTCCACCTCGTCGTTCATTTCGACGGCTTCCACGAGTCCATCCACCGCCATGTATATGAACAACAATCGGTATTCGTCTATTCGGCTGACTTTCAGTATCCTCGTTTGTATTCGAAATCGGTAGAAATATATCCAATTTATGATTGACATGTGCATTTTCACCCTCAAAATATGCAACATCTCGAATAATCATCGTTTGATCATACTTCGGTGTTAAAAAAAACAAACGTCTCAATGCATAACAATACGACATTCAAATCTAAAAATACTCTCTCACGAATTAGCTCAATAAGTTGGTTGTTTAGTCATGCTTTAATTGGCTCTATTATAATTAAAATTACTTTTCTATTCATTGAGCAACTAAGCATGCGTTTGATTTTCTTGATATTAGTTATTTAGTTTAGCAAAAAAAAATAAAGAAACTCGAGACTTTTTTCTTTCTTTAAAATTTCCATCAAACTTTTTGTGTTAATATCGTTATACAAAAAAAAAGCGAGAAAAAGAAAATATGTTTATTTAATCACGTTTGACTTTCGAGTAGAGTTTCGGTGCGTCGACTAATTCTTGTCCCCAAAAGACAGTGATGGCTAATGTTGATATTGTTGCCGCACTCCAGAAAAGAACGTAGGTGATTTGTTCACGGAATGATGCAGCCGGAATAAGTAAATTAATAATACACATCGAAAAAGCCAAAAATATTGTGACGGGTAGAGCGAGAAATTTTTTACTTATTTCTTTACTAATTGGACATGATTCAGGTGTACGACCTTCATCGGATGAGACACGATAATTGCCGAGAAATAGATCGATGCCATCCTTTTTAAAAAAAAACGTGTCTTTATTTCGAATTGATGAAAATGAGAAATTTGAGTTTTACTTGACGAAAACCATCGAAGAAATTATTTAATACATAGCGCATGCAAGAATTATATCCATCTTTGAACAAGCCCATTGCCGAACGTTGACCAGTTCTACGACACAAAATCGAATCAATAGATTCTAGATTTCTCTTCTTGCATGTCTCTCTACCTTGTATAATCAGTTTTCAATGCACCGGTACCCGCATATTGTAGACTAACTACATCGGCATTATCTGCCCAGACTAAATTATTATATCATTGCAGTTATTTCAAAAACAAAAGATGTCTGTCTGCTCGTATCTACGTACTATTTTTAAAAATATTACTGAATTGTTTATAAGAATCAATTGTATCGTTATATTTAATAATATTATATCGTTTTAATTGTTGTTCAAGAATTCTCTTTGCAAATAATGTTTGAACAACATTCGTTCGATCAAGACAATCGACACAATTCGTACGAAAAACGCCCGTTTGTCGATTTTGCAATGTACCATCTTTAGTTACAGCAAAGTAACTAAAACAAAGCAAAAAAGCAATTCAATCGAAGGATACTAATCTAACCGAACCTGTAATCATCCTGATCAGCAATAACACGAGCTAAGAGAATAGTTAAACGATCATAACGCATGCCAGCACATTCTTTATGAAAATCAAAATCTTCAAATCTAATCAAATGAAAATTGAAAGACGACAAATCTTCATTGAATTTAATAAACAAACTTTAGGGAATTATTTCGACTAGCTTCATATAATTCTCGATATTTATTATTCAGTTTGCCTTCGGCACCATGTTGATTGACTAAACTAATTAAAAATTGTCGACCATAGTAAAATTCTTGTTCTTCAAAATGTTGTTGAAATGCTCTCATCTAATAACAATGAGAAAGTTCGTATCGAGAGATTATTGGCTTTTTGATTTACATGATTGTTCGATGGTAAAACAGTCACTTTCGGTTTATACCGAAGATCTGGCAATTGAGCCCAAAAACAAGGTACAGAACCACGTGTCTACCCGAAATGAATAGATAATATTTCAATTCAATTCTTTGTTTCTCTTTGAATTACTTGAACATAAGAACAAGCAACATCGTTCAATTGAAGAATTTGTTCGGTCTCAACAAAATTTGCTACCCGACCTTCATCATCAATACCTCGAATAAACAATCTACGAAAAGAAAAAAAAGCAAAGTTAATTAGTTGTATGAACATTTTCTTTAGCTACCTTGTTCCTGCTCGAAAAGTACTTCGTCGTGAAACAACACCGTAAGTAAATAAATATCCGTTGATATTCAATGTGTGCAAAGCAACAACTGAAGAATAGGAAGTGTTGATAAATTAGAAACTAATTATAGAGAAAAAAAAATGAAATTTACATCCGTGAATAAGTGGAAGAGCAAATCGTGCCGTTGCCGGATTATTAACTAGTTGAACAAGTAAATGTCGATTCCAGACAAAACGTTGATCGGCACGTTCAATAAACGGTATTGAATGAAAACTAGGTGACGAATCTTGAAGTCGTTGAAATGTATGAGTTATATCATATGTATAAGAAAAATAAAATGATTCAGTACGAAGAACAAGTTCAATCATTGATAAATATTTCGTATTATATTTTAACTATAGAAAAATGTTCTTTGGATTTTTTATTCAAAAAAATAATTTTCATACTTGATGTTCGTTTAAATGAGATATATTTCGAGCATATGGAATAATATCTGTTGTTTGTACTTTATAAATCGCTTGTCCATTGATATCACCAATACGAACTTTAGATGTAATAACAATTAAATGTGGTCCAGATATAAGATTAATAATGCCAATAATGCCATGTATTGATCGACGAATGGCACCATCGACATTCGGCAGTGTATCTTCAAAAACCAAATAAAAGAATAATAAAAATTATTCTCGAATTCAATCGAAAGTTTACTATGAACTTGTATATCTTCATGTGTACGATCAATAACAAGAAATTCTTTTGCATCACGTGTCATCGGCTGTATGACAATGTAATCCGGCAGTAAATGTCTAAATTTAAAACCAAACTCGTTTTAAAATACACAAACAAAAAACATTTTTTAATTACAATGTATAATTATCAATTATATTTTGATAGAGAATGCCAGAGCCATCACGCCATGACCATTGTGCTGCATCTTTCGTTGTTAGTGTTGACATTCGTTTATTTAAGTTCTACAAACACTAGAAAAAAAACGTACTCAATGTAAGATTCAATCAAGTATGCAAGTATATACTGCAGATAGATCTAACTGTTAGTTTGAAGAACGAATCGAAATACATGAAAGAAACAAAAAAAGAAATAAGAAACTGACGACATCTGTATCTTGAATTGGCAAGCATGAGTATTGATAGTACACAAAATAATCGTTTATTATTCATTTATTTGAAAACAAAAGTAAAAAAATATAGCTCTATATCACGAAGAGATCATAATATTCAAGTAAAAAACAAAAACGCTTAAAATTATTGTCGACTAAATCTTTTTACAAGATCTCGAACGGAGATCTTCGCTGATTCTTGTTCGTTTGTTTCGATTGATACTGAATCTTGTTGAGGAATTACTGATTTAGATGTTTGTTCTTCAATTGCAGTGTTTAAATACCGTGGAGATGGATTTTTACCGTTTGTGTCAGTTATCGGTTCCTGAGAGAACAGAAAAACGAGATGATTATTCTTTGAGTAGTTATTCGTGTCATACTTTTTGTAAGAATGCGCACGGGATCCAAGTGAGAACGAAATCATCTTTCAATCGTCTGCCAAGCCACCAACCGCTCGGATGTTGTTCATGTATTTCGACAACATCACCTCGTTTTAACGATACACAATCGCCAACTTCATCGGTAAAATCTGTATGTACATAGAATATTTCTGATTTAGCATTTTGCTGAGATTCTTCATTGTCGTTCTAAACAGAAAAACAAAGTAAATAGATCGACTAATCATTACATCGGGTCTACGGCTTACATGTTCATATTCTTGAATAGAACTCAATCGTTGATCGAATATATTCGATTGTATGCTCCTAGTCGTCGTTGGAACATTTTCAGGTACAGTCCGTCCTTTCCAAGATGTCAAGTAAATCGCCGGAAATTGACCAGTTATGTTATTAAATCTAAACATTAACAAAAAATAAACGATTTGTTTACAAAATAATTCGAATTTCATACTGTACTATCCACCAGCCAGTATAAGACTTCTCGCGAACAGTAACGAATGAACCTTGTTGTAGTGAAATTTCTTCTCGAGTCTTCGCTTCATAGGTATTATTCACAACATAAGGTTCATCTACGAGAGACGATCGATCAAAAAAAAACAAACAAAGCGTTTCTTGTTCAACTTACTTAGGTTTTTGACAGATGTTGAATTATCGAGATCATTTTGTGTTTGTTCAACTTGTTTTAAGTATGCGCCAGGCACAAATCCCGTTCGATCGGCATGCTGTACAAACCACCATCCGTTGAAATGTGGCTGAACAACTTGAACGAGAGTGTTTCGTTTCAGCGATAATTCTGTTTTTTCAACAGCTGTAAAATCATCAATACATCGATAGGTTGGCAATTTCGATGGTGCACTAATATTCATTGTAGTTTTTGTTGTTGTTGTTACTATTTTTAGCTCTTTATTTATACAATCGGCGGGATTTTTCACATCGGTTGGTAATGGTTGAAAAAATGTCAAAACAACACGAGACCGAGAAATTCGTTCGGGTAGAGATATCAAAGTCTAAATATGCAAATGAGTTCAATGAAATAAAACAAAACGAAGACGATTTGTACTCGACAGTAGATATTCAATGCATGTCTTCGTTCGAGTGCAACTTGTCTGATTTGACTTCGGCCGAGAAAGATTTTGCCCGGTAAAAACGGTATAACTCGTTTTCGCCTGTTCGATGGCGAAGGTGCTTCAGCGAATAGATCGAGTAATTGACATTGTAAATCAAAAAATTGAGCATACCGTCGATAGATAATAAATGTATTTACAGGATTTGACCATGTCACTTGAATGACATAAACCTGAACATGATTTACGAAAGAAAAAAACAAACAAAACTCGATCGATTAACTTCAAATCAACATACGTAATGTTTCGGTCCTGGTCTATAACGTTTTTCAACATCGAGAACTTTGACATCGGTTATATAATTGGCATTTTCTACCATCTAGAACAAAATCTTTGTTTTCTTTTCAATTAAAAACAAAAACAACGCAATAACAAATGGCTTTTTTGTTTCTATTTTTCAATTTTAACTTTCGATAACAATTCAGTAATATCAAAATTAAACGATAGATTTTCTTGCGAAATTTTACCGCTCGATTTCAAATGATTTAATTGATTTTCACTTGCAAATATGATTTCATTGATATCATCATCGACTTTAACAGTTGATAAACATTGAAAAACATCACCTAAATTCTTCAAACAATCGGTTCGTTGTTGATTGTTATCATCACGTGAAGCAAAATTTAATATAAATAAACCGGCATTCGTCGAAAGTAAACTCTTGACATTGAGCAGAACTTGTTGACTTAAAAACGATGGATGCGGACAACGAATTGGACTTTGACTATCATCATTGTTCACATCGAATACGATCACATCATAGGACGTTTTTTCATTGAGTTTTTCTCGAAGATATTCGATACCATCGGCTGTTATACATGTTGATAGTTTATCGTCTAAACCAAACCATGTTTTAGCTATACGAATCATTTCACTGTCGATATCGACACCGGTTAGATGAATCTAGATGGAAGAACAAGACGTTATGAATTTTAAAAACTAACAATAATTCAATTTATGAACAACTTTTGGAAAAGCACGAAGTAATTTCATCGTTAAAACACCACCACCTAAACCAACCACAAGCCAATTACCATTTGGTTTGCAAGTTTCTATTTGTTTGTTTGTGAAATAATAATTAAAACATTACAGATTATCTCGAAAAATATCTCTTACTATTCGAATTAAAATAACTCTTCAAACAAGTAACAATCACACCATGATAATCATTTTCTAAGAGTGAATAATTTGGTTTGACTAAACAAACAACAATGGTTCGAATCTTCTTCTTCTCAGTCAAGTTCAACTCACGATCATTCGGAGTTAAATCGATTTCGCTTTGAATCAAATTTGGACTCGCTTCGAAACGAAGTCGTCGTTTCCATTGATTTTCATTTCCATAGAGGCAATCTTCGATGATGAACGACGAGGTCTTTTCACGGATATTAACTTGACCGATGCCTTCAGACGATGAAAGAAAAGGTATTTGAATATTATCCGGGAGATTAGCTGGCTTAAAATCGAGGACAGCTTCCGTCATTTCACTTTGTACTTGTTCGAGATCACGATAGTCTTGATCCGATTGAAGATAAATAAACGCAATCGTTGTAAATTTTGCACTCGAAATAATCTGTTGTCGACCTGCAGCTGTCGAATATAACCAATCGAGATTTCTAGATCATAGAAATGATTCGTGAACGAAACAGATTTTCATTTGATTTACCTCGATTTCGGTACGATAAATGCAGCAAATGGTTTATTTCGATATTTTGTTTGACTATTGACAACGACCATTTGATATCGTCGTTTAGTTTGATCATTTCCCGCGTAGAGATCAATCATTGGAGTTTCACTGCCCGGAACAAATCTGCAGAAAGAAAAAAACAAGTCGTCATCAATAAAAACAAATTTTCATTCGAGTCAACTTTTGTTTGAAATCATATTTTCGAAAACATGTTATTTGACATTGTTGAATGGCATTGACAGCATCGGCAAGATCAGTAAATCGAAGCCAATTGCTGTCAGCTGTATTGTACAATTGTACTTCGATTAACTGAAATTAAAAACTTTGAAATGAATGAATGAATGGAAAATTTTTAAAAAATCTACCGGATTTTTCATGATAATTTTCGTGAAAACAAAAGCAAAGACGGGCAATTGAAATGATTTACTCGTTTGAATATGATGATATCGAAGTAACCAGGATTTTTTATCGTAGAAATATTGTGAAATATGTTGAAGAATATGTTTCTGAGCGAGTGTTATGCAAATAAATCGACCTGTTAAACGTAAAACACGATCGATTTGTTCGAGCATTTGATTGATATCCGACGGGACCTAAATAATCAATCGAAATATTTAAATGCATGAATGAATAAATTACTTGTTGACTTTTATTCGACATCAGTGCATCGAATGTTCCCTTGTCCAAAACAACACTAAATTGATTGTCATCGAAAGACATCTGAGAAACGAAAATAATTTCCTATCGAAATGTCAACAACAACGAACTTGTCGAGCGTCCATCGACGACCATTTCATGTTTGGTCGACGTTTTTCATTTTGTTTTTTCATTTGTTTAATAACTTTATCCGATAGATCGATATTCGTTATATTTTCAATGCCCGTATCGTACAAATCACTGCTCAATGTTGAATTACCACAGCCAATAACAAGAACTTCATCACGAGGTTTAATATATTTGCAAAGAACATTGGCTAAATCAATAAAATCCGAATACCTAAACCGAAAAATGAAATGAAATATGTCAATGAATAACGAACCATTCGAAAGCTTCACCGCCGACTTTATCAAAAAATTGATCCCAATAATCAGAACTGCGAAATTCATCCGAGGTTTTAGGTAGTAAACTCATTGTGGTTTTTGTTTGATGAGAAAATATAATAAAAGTTAACAAAAAAAGAGACGAGAAGTAATAATCATGATCGTGTACGCATGATTCATAGCGTGTATTCGATTATCCATTCAGAAAACGAAGAGAAACAGTCTTTCATCGCTGTCTGCCATCTACAATGAACTGATCGAGAGAGAGAGAGACAAATAAAAAACCTGCTGAGATTTAAAGGTTTTTCGAACCCACCTGATATCATGTCGTTTATATTTTGTTTTTATTCGATTCGAGAAAGAAAAGACAAAAAAGAAAGAAATAGAGAGAGAGATAGAAAGAAAAGAAGAGGCCGGCTCAAACACCGAACAAATATAAGAGCAAAAAAAAGAGCGTGAACAGATCAAAGTAAAAATGAAACAAAAATAGAACACAGTGCGGATATACCGCAGTACACTGAAAGAGAAGAGAAAAAATATATAAGAGAGAGAGAGAGAGCCAAAGAAAAATGAAACGAAGATTTTTGTTTTGTTTTTTTGATTAAGGATAGAAATAAAAACGGGATGAATTTGTAGAAGGAAAAATAAAACGAGATAGATATGAGATATGAAATGATCTCAGGATGTGGTCGGTGTCACCGTCATTTGGAATTCACCCGTATTACCACTATTCGGAGATGATATCGAGGATGTTGATAGTGAAACAACAACTGTTGTCGAAAGTGAATTAGCAGATGTGGAAATAAGTTGATCACCGGCTGAAATTGTATTGACTGTTGTTGATACTGGTTGTAAATTATCTTGTTCATTTGTTGCAATTATTGATACAGATGGTACAGGAGATGATTGCGTTAGATTGGTGATTGTCGTTGAAAGATGAGCTTGATACCAATCACGATTTTGTTCGAGTGTCTCTAAAATGGCACTTGCATCGGGATAGACAAGATCAGCCCATGTTTCCCATAGTGGATGAACGATAAATTCAATGAAACCGACTTGATGTTTTTCTACACTGGCAACACGTCGATCGCACATCGGAGAAATTTCGAGGCCAAGTTCACGTTCTTTATCGCCCTGTCGCCAGAATTCTTCCATGATACGATCGGTCCATCGAATATAAATATCCAATGGTTTCGTTGGATTCGAAAGATCTGCACAATGAATCATATTTTGTAGGACTTGTATTCGATCATCGTAGGATTCAAGCATAATAATATTATTTCCTGTGACTTTTTTCGATTCGACCATTGTCTTTAGATCGGCTAGTAATTGCATATGTTTCGACATATCAGTTGCGAGAACCATGTCAATAACCATTTTACGAAATGTTTTTATTTGTTTAGCTGTCAAATGAGAGAATATATTACGTTCGTCGGCTTGTAATAATTTAAATGCAACAGCAAGATGATGATTTTCTAGGACACTTTCATCATTATACATTAAGGCTAAATCACTCTCTGTAAGAAAAATAACAATATCATGATTTTACAAATAAATGAATGAATGAATGGGAATTGTACTTGTATTTATCAAGAATTGATTTGTAACACCGGGATGATCGACATCGTGTACAGCCGATGCGAATATTGCTGACATAATTTCTAATTCAGTGAAAACACCCTAGAGAAGAAAAAAAGAATCAATGAAATAATGATTCGCTTGTTTTTTTTCTCCTGTCATTAATCATACGTCAAGTGCTGACGCATTGAGCAAAACATGCATTGATTGACAAACATCGGCTCCATGAGCTCTATTATGATATGGGACTGTTTGATAATGATCTTCGAGTGTGAGCAAATAAGATATTAATGTTTGAGGTTCAATGGCGTATGTACGAAGGAGAGAACGTTCTTGAAAAATTCTATAGGTTATAACAGTTAAAGGTCGTTGACCGCTTAGTTCTTCGATACGAAATGTATCGAGACCCCAGTCATTAATGCGATCAAGTAGACGACGTAATTCATCGGTATGTGGCGTTTCAACACCTAGTTCAGGTAGAGGAGTAGATACGGTTATAGTAGGTTCGTGTATGCCTGCTATTTGACCCATTAATTTTGCTGATGATATTGATGAATCAAACGTTTTAGTTGGAACATTCGTAAATGTTTCATCAATCTGAGAGGTGCGCGAGAGATCAACTTCGGGCTCTTGTTTGTCTACAAATGAATTAAATATTCTTTTTGAAATCGATATAAACATTTTCTTTTTGTTGTACCTGTGTATGTTGAATAAAGATAATCGCTAATTTGTGCTCCCGTTTTATTATTTTCAGCAAAATGTGATAATTCTTTATTAAGCATACGTTTGAACTAAAAATCACAAATAGATTGATTTACGAATATGTTTTGTTGTTGTTATTTACTTTGAGCGAAGCTAGATCAGACACGGATTTATGTGTTTGCATCGTTTCTAACTGTTCCAAACACCAATCGAGTTCTTCTAAGGTAGCCACTGCTTGTGACAAAGAATTATCATCTAGAACAAAATAATCGAAAAACAATTAAGTTTTCCCGTTTCATTCGACTGAATTTATTGTCAATATGTCATACCTGATGCTGTAGTTATCATTTTGTTAAAATTAGGTGAAGCTATTTGAGCATTATTAAGTTGGTTGACTCTTTTCGCTCTAATTAGAAAAATAATTTATTACAATTCAAACAGAAACAAACAAAATCGAATGAGAACGAATAATTAAGAAGAAGAAGAAGAAAAAACAACAACAACTAATAAAATCTTTTTCTTCTTTGTTTTCTTTTTCTCTATGAATTAATTACGGTTGAAATTACCTTTCAGGTGGTATATGAGTAAGATCAACGAAGTTTTTTCGAACATTTTTGAGACTTGCTAGTAGCTGTGCAAATGGAGTGACGATCATGTCATCTTGATGCCTGAAAAATCAAAAGAAAATGTGAATAAGATTTCTTGTTTTTCTTCTTGTTCTTGTCTCGACGAGCCTATGACGTCAAAACACGAGATCGATTTTCGACTTGTTCGGCATTCTTTTGTATCTTATTGTAGATTGAAATGCACGCAGTGAAACCAAATTGGAAAATGAAAGAGTGAATTTATAACGACGGCATTTATTCAAAAAAAACAAAGACGTGACATGTCATCCTTCTAGTTAGAATCGTCGTTCTCAACATATTCTTTTGCTTGAATACAAAGCTTTAACAACAATAATCAAGATAGAGAACGGAAAAAAAACGAGCTAAATAGATCCTATCTATTAAATATCAAATGTAGGTCCTTGTTAGTTTTCTTTCGTTCGTGTATAGGAAAAAAACAGAAATCACAATTATTTCGAATGAAAAACAAAAGAAATCGAATGACAAACTAATTTAGAAAATATTATAGTGTGTTAATCTCAATAGTGTTGGAAGTCTTAGATCGATGTTCGGCATCTGTTTCTCTCATAATTTGTTTAGCTTTTATTTTTTTTGACATGCATTAGTGACAGTCATCCACTTAACTTTTGACTTTCATCAAGGCTTGTGTTGTTTTGTCTGTTTTCTTTCTTCGATAGGAATAACAATATTTTTTATTTTGTTTATTTATATAATATTTCTTCTCATTTTGTCATTCGTTGTTTCGAGTAAACGACGAAGAAATAAAAACTCGAGCTACAAACAAAACTGCATGTTGCCATCGAATAAGGAATTCTCTTCTAGGTATTTCTCTTTCTCTCTCTCTCTCTCTTTTCTTTTTCTTATACGTTTCAAGAAATCAAATAAGAGGAGAAGAAAACAAACAACAAATCTGTATACGTATATTTATATAAAGATACCTTTTTATCCAAGAAATATGACCAGTTCGTTGATGTGTAATGTGTAGTTCGTTTTGACTAGGTGAACAGGTTTTTAATGGAACTAAATGTTGACGACTGTCAAGCTCTGTATGACTGCGTGCTCGCATAATAAATGATGTTTGATGTTTCTGTTGTTATAACTGATTCTATTTCTGCTTTCTCACTTTGTTTGCTCTCGGTTTTTTTTGTTATTACTGATTGGTGCCGATGAAATAAGTAGCAAAAAACTGCAGAGAATAAGAGATAGAAATAGTGAAAATGAAGAAAATAGAGCTAGGCGAAAAAGAAGACGACGAAGAAAAAGAAAAAAGAAGGAACGAGGATGTCGAGGAATCAGGCGACAACTAGGTTCTTTAAAGAGTGAGCAAAAGAGATAAGAAATAAGTGTGTGTATATAACATTGTTCTGTCATAAACGCCAATGAAACAAATTCTATTCGTAATGTTCTAACAAGAAAAAAGAAAGCTTCAGTACGGAACAAGTTGTAAGCTGAATAATAATAATAGTAATAATAATAATAACAATATAAAAAAAAGAAGAAATAGAAAGACGACGGAGACTAAGAAAAAAAAATCTCGCCTAACCATATATATATTTATTTGTGTAAATAAATAGATATATATATATTATGAGTGGAGAAAACGAAGAAGAAAAAAAACACCGAACGTAGATAAAGACTAAGATATTTTAAGTTTATAATTAAATGTAATATATACGTATGTGTGAATCTTACTTGTTAGATAACTTCGATCCGAGTCGAAGAATCGGTTTTTTAAAAGCACTTTTGACACGCTCCATAATATAATGTTCGTTTTTTCTTCTTCTTCTTCTTCTTCTTCTTGTTGTTGGTCCTACTGATCAATCATTCATACTCACTCTTATTTCATTCAATGATAGCGGCATATGTTCGCTGTGTAGTAGGTAGCTAACAGAGAGAGAGTCAGACACAAACGCGTGCTCCAAAACATTACAACTAGGCGTATAGTTGGCAACAAAAGAGCCGAAGAAGAAAAAGAAGACGAAGAAGAGAAAAGTCCGTGCGTGTGCGTAACGAAAGATCGTTCGCGAAAAAAAAAGAAAAAGAAAAAAAAATATAGAAATAAGTCTGCCGAAGAACCGGCAAATGATATGTTTCTTTCCCCTCTTTGCGTTCGTTCGTTCGTTCTTCGCCTACTTATCGATTCAACTAGAGTTTAACTATATAGTTCTCGTACAACTTACAATTCAGATCCGATGGATGGATTGCGCGAAATACATTTCGGCGACAGATCATTATCACTTTCGCATTTGTATAAAAATGATTCGCGTCTATGCATGCCACCGATGGCTGCTGCATTGCTTGCTGTTGTTGTTGTTGTTGTTTTGTTGGTTGTTGACGAAACATTATGATGAGAATTGAGTATTCCACGTGGAGACGATGAACCGTCTACATCGAAACTAGACAAAAAAAAACAAATTTATTAATCGTATTAGTTGTTGTTGTTGTTTTTTTTTGAGAATATTCCCTCGGAAAAAAAACAAATGACAATTTAGTCGTATTTACTGAATAGACATTTTTGGTTTTCTATTTTTCACACTCGTACCACTACCATGTGAGATGTCACTCAACTGTACTTCGGGCATGTTAGCGTTTTTTTTTTCAAATATCAATACGATGCTTCATGTTCGTCTCTCTGGAGGCAACAAAATAGATCTGTTTCTGTATGGATTGATGTAAGCATATAATAACAAAATATTATATTCACACGTGTTACTTCAACCAATTTGATCAATAATCTATGTAGGAGATGTTCGATAACGAAACGTCAAATGTAAAAGGAGACAAAAACAAACGCGGAGAGAAATATCGAGCTAGTGTCACGCATCACTTGTCGTTCTCGTGCACAAAACACATGGTTCGATATATCGTCGTTAAATATTCAACGAATACAAAGGTTTTTCTCCTATTCCATTGAGTCATGTCTAGTAGTTGCAATTTCCGTTTTTTTTCTTCTTCTTTAGATCAATCGGTTGATGTAAACAATCGATTGATATATTCTCGAAGTTCTTCTTTTCTTAACAACAAATAATATGACCATTAAAATATTTATTTTACACAAAAGAAGAATATCGATTTATTTTCTTTGTTTCATTCTTATTCGAAGACATCTTAGCTTCCGGATAAATTAACCTTCCTAGTACGAATACACACAGTCCCGATAGTCGGGAAAAAAAAAGAAGAAAGAGAAAAAAAAATTTCATCCTAATGAAAATTCTTTCCTTTAGGGAAATTTTCCTTATTATTATAATTCTATCTATTCATCTGCTTCTTAACGAATATCATTTGTTTTGTTGATAATTGATTGAATATTAAGTATATTCATGCGGAAAAGAAATCTTGCAGATGTAGATCTAGTTTTTTATTTTCTATTTTTCTTGTTTTCTCGTATTCTTACTTGTTTGGATAGAGATAAATATCGGAAATGCGTTGTGTTGATATTGGATAATTAGGTAATCGATGTTTAACTTTTTTATTATTCATTTTGGTCAATCTAATTTATTAATATTCAAAAAACCTTAACAAATAAATTATATATTGATTTTAAGTCGAATGTACGCGCGTGCTTACGTGAATCTGTTTTTTCTCGTTTGTTCTTACAAAACTAAAAACGATCGATACACATTACCAAAGCAAAGAATGATAGGGAGAGAAGAGAAAAAAGCTTTCGTATTTGTTTTTTTGTTCTTGACGTATATTTAGATACTGTTTATTCGATTGCTAGTTAGTCGCTAGCTAAATGTCAATATGTATTGAGAAAATACCTCCAGATTGACAGTTCTCGAGTTGTTTTTTTTTAAAAGATATGATGACAAGGAATTTCTAGATGATGTCAATGATAGTTAGATAAATAGATATTAAAGATGACGAATACAGGAAAGACGACGGCGAAGAAGAAAAAAACGGAAACTATTCGTATTTGATTTCAAAGAAAGATGCCAACAGAGAGCAAAACACCAACCTTAGTCCATCATCGATATCAACATAGCCTCTATTCTGTGTGGAATATTGTCGTAGACTTCGACGAAACGTCAGTCGTCGTCGTAAACGTGGCTGAGACTCGGTCGATGAGTGCAATGAATCGACATGTTGAGACGATGATGATGGAGATGTCTGATTGAAACGTTCGAAAAATGTTTTATTTCGCTTGAATGATGTCGATCGTGAACCGATCACGGGTACGCTGATATTTGACAATGGCAATTGTAATGGTAATGGTTTTGATCTGACTCGTGGTGAGAGCATAGGAAATGTTTGTATTGTTGGTGTTGTCGGTATAGAAATTGTTGATAGAATTGAAATTGGTGTTGATGATAGAGAAAAATAGACGGTGAGCGTCGTCATGAAAAAAAATAATGATGACAACTATAATAATGATGATGATGATGATGATGATAATGCCGAAGTGAAAACCGAGTAGTGAAGAGAATAAGTCCGGAAATCGACGTCGACCGTCAACAACGAGCGAGCGACGACGACAACAACAACAACAATAAATCGAGACTCTCTACTTTCTCTCTCTCTCTCTCTCTTTCGCTCTTCGTTCTTAGTCATCCGAACGAACAACGACAAAGGGTTTTAGATAGAGAAATAAAGACACACACACACACACACTTGGAACGACGTAAAAGAGAGAAAGAGCAGACACAATAGTATTGATGATGATGATGTGTGTGTTAGTTGTAGATAGCATTGGTCTTTCCGTTCGGTTTGCCTACATGCGTGCAACTAGTGAACTCAAGTTATTTCTAACTCTAAATATGCTGGAAAAAAGAAGAAGAAAGAAAAAAAAAAGAAGACACAGAACGCGAAAGAGAGACATCCAACTTCATATTGTCGAAGGCAATCATTCTAATGGATTTTCTCGCTTCATCTCACAAAAACTATACCGAATCTATATATTTCGAGTTTCAACTTAACAAGTTCATTCATCGATCGAATGAATACCAACGATTAGAATTTAAATGATACACGCTATATCGAGATTAGAGCATTTAGCAATTTAATTATTCAATCATCATCTTTTGCTTTAATGAGATAAAAAAAACTGCGAAACAATTTCTTCATTTTGTTTTCAAGAATATGTGTGTGTGTGTGTGCATGTCGATACATAGCAATCATTAATTATTCATTTGATGAGTTAAGATCAATAGGATTTCTTTATTGTTCGATTAAAATGATTACTTTTAAATGTATCATATATCATGTTTTGACGATAAAAGGAACGTACAGTGATCGCAAATAAATATACAAGAGATTTACTACCTATTCTTCTATCTTTTGAATATAAATCATTCAGTTGAATATATTTGAATACAAAACTATAGTTTTCTTCTTTTCATTATGATTATCAAAGAATAGTTATTCACACGAAAGAAGAAAAGAAAATGCTCATATACTTGATTTCTCTTACTGTTTTTTAGCTTAACACAAAAAAAAAGAAAGGCAGAAAGAAGTAAAGTGCACTTTCTTTCAGGTAATAAATATTCTATCTCGATTAATAATTGAAAACAACCATTGATGTAACTGAGCATATGATGAAACGAGAGGAGAAAAAAAAATGATGTAGTATCAATAAAATTTACCTGCTGTTGTTATTGACTATAGATCTACTATTACTATCTGAACCACCGTGTATACGTCGTCGTAAAATAATCTGTCCGAGACGTGTGAGCAAAGGTGGTTGTGAATTCGTTGATGGTATCACTTGGGGTGTCGTTACAACATTCGTGATATCATCAAGAGCAAGAGAACTTCGTCGACGGTTAGGATTCGATGAAAGACAAAAGGTACAAGTTGAAGGTATTCGTGTGCGTCGACGACGTTTTTTTGTTGATATCGTTGTGTTGGTTGTTGACGATGCCGATGAGATTGGTTTCATTTTTGATTTGGTTCGATGCGTTCGATGATGTGATGGTAGACTTGGTGTCGAACTTTTTCGACGTGTGAAACCAGTCGTTGACATTTGTTCGATGGATTGTATTTGAGAAGAACTTCTTCTCTTGCCGCAACATCGAAATGGAAACGATGTCGTCGATTTGTCTTTCGTTTTTCGTTCGAGATATGGTCGAATTGTTGCATCTAAGATTTCCGACGATGATGACGATCGAGTGATCGAAATGACCGGCGGTGCGGAACTGTTCTTGACACTCGTGATTGACTTCTATGTAAATGACGACAACGACAACGATGAAAAATCGAGAGTCGACATAAACACGCGAGCAATGTTGCTTATTGTTGACGAACTACACATATACACGCGGATGAAGGCGTTTCTCGCTCTCTCGTGTTCTCACTCTCAGTCGGCTATTATAACTATTGCTGTTGTTCTGGCAGCTATGCTTATTGCCTGCTGTTGCTGCTGATGATGATGCTCCTGGTGGTTACGGCACCCAGTGTTATGCTACCATAAAACGCGAGCGTCGAGGAAAAGAACGGATGAATACGACAAAACAAACGTACACGTACGACCGCCTTCTTTTCTTCTCTCGGTTTTTTTTGATTTAGCCGTCTGGTTTTTTTTTGCTTTTTTTCCTTGTCTTTTTCCTTCTTCTTCTTCTTCGTCTTTTTCTTCTTCTTCTTCGGTTTTTTTTCTTTGTGATGTATGAGCAAAGTATCGGTGTTGATAGCAAAACCAAGACGTATGTCTTTGCATGTATATATGTCGGTGAGGACAAACAAACGAACGAACATTAATAACGATTTTTCTTTTGCGTTCTCTATTTGTCTATTACGACAACAGTTCCTATCAATGTGTTGCTTTTCCTTACGGCTATTTCTATCAAGCTAACAATGATGAGACAAAGACAGCAACATATCCGACATATACTGTCATTACTTCAATTCAATAAACGAGACAGAAAGAATTTTTCTTAGTTAGACTAAAGCTGGAGTGTCAATCAGTGTTTATGACAAAAATGAGTCTTGCTCGTTCGTATGCCTTCTACCGATCAACACTAGGATGATGAGAAAAAAAAAGAAACTAACATTATCACCTGGCCTTTAATATTCGAAATCATTTGTCTTTTTGTCGCTCTGACAAAAAAAACGAGCAATCTAATTAAATATTGTCGAAAATCATTTCTTATCCAAATAGGCTAATCAATATAAGTTGAAAACTAATTGAATGTTTAACTTCCAAACAAATATTTTCATGTTCTTTGACAATTTATACAATCAGACATATGTCTTCATGTAAACAAATCATTGCTTTAAGCTTTTCTTAAGTAGAACCATAAATGACAGAGAAAATGGGAGAGGGACAAACGAAGATTTATTCTTCTATAATTGTGTCTCGAAAAAAAAATACGGAGGAAATTCACAAAGATTTGCTTGAGTAATCCAGGACAAAAAGCAAAAGCATATATATGTATATAACATATTTTGTTTTTCAAATAATCAAATATCGTCAATATTTAAGCGACAGAAAAACGGCTTGTCTTTCCGATCGAAGGCGTATTACCAAAAATAAATAAAAATCAAGTTTACACTTCTTTACTTACTAAACCACGTTGGGTACTACTAATTTTGTATTCATTGAAAAGGGATACATAGAAATTGTGAAGCAAATAATAAAGAAAAAAAGAAGAAGAAAGGAAAAGAATCTATTGAAGTACAATATCGAATGAAAAGGTCAAACTAATGGTTTTACGTTTCTCCTTCTCGCTTGTTTTATTATTAGTATGTTCTCTCATATAATAAATCACGGTTTTGAATTGAAAATCGAATTGATTGATGATTATTGTTCAAGAGAAGGTAAAAGAAACGTTTTCTTACTAAGAAGAAAAGTAAAGAAAGAGAAAAAAGAGCACAAACACAGTTATATATTTATTTATTTATTTAAATCTAATAGTTTTGTTTTCTTTTCAAATAAATGTCTGACTTTTGACGATAATTGAATTGACTAGGTCTTCATTTTGTATTCTAAATATGTCATTAAGGAGATAGATTTTGCGTTTAATTATCTAGATCGAATGTGAAAAAATATGAAATTTGCAATCAATAGAAAGACATTAGTCCTATTGTTCCCGATTCAACTAAATTTTGATCAATTTTCTTATTAACAACTTATCTCTCTTTGTTTTGTCTTTCGTGCATTTTAGATATTTCGAAGAGATAGACTAAAAAAAAGCCTTAAACTTGAATAAATTTGCAATTCTCTGGATGATTATCTCGTTTATCGAAAGATAATCAATAGACAGAAGACATGCGATTGGTATATACATCGATTAAGTTGTCGTTCTTCTTTTGAACAATGAAGAACGATTTGATAAATAAAACAGAAAATCTGGTACGCACTTACCTGACACGTTTGCCAGTTAACGACGGTCCAATTGAATGCCGTCGTTCAGCTAACGGTAGTGCAAGAAAACGTCGATAGAAATCCATTTCAATTCGTTTTTATTTTATACAAACGACAGAGGACAAGTACGATTTCATATCAAACCTCGAAGTAAATGACGGAAGGAAAGTACTAATGAGATACGAGCGAAGGCACACATAAAAAAAAGACTATAGTCGTTGTTTTGGCATTTGTCGCCGTTATTCTTCTTTTTTTTGTTTCTCATTCTCTGTTTTTTTTTCTTTTTTTATGACTTAGTCAAACGGCAAACATCATTATATATATATTTATATAAAAGTTCGAATGTCTTCTCACCTGTTAGACTCCATATTTGTATTGTCTGCTGATACGGCATTACCCCATGAATGTCGACGTTCAATAATCGACGATGGTACAATAAGAAAATGTCGTTTTTCACCTGACGACATATCTTCTATCTTGCTTTGTTTTTATCAATACTGAATGCGTTTGTTCGTTTCTTTTGTCGAGAAAAAATAATCATCAAATACGTTAAATTCTACGCACATATAGTTGCAGTTTTTTTTTGTTTTTTTTCAGAATGTGTATCTTGTGAATACAAAATGAATCGTCGCGTTAAGATCGATTGAAAACCGACTACACAGACACACGCATATAGACACACATATATATATATTAGGAGAAAGAGAAAGAACAAAAGCAACGTCCGTTTTGACGAAAGGCGCGAAAAATAAAGCAGCTTGGGTGACAGCATTCGTCGCTCGAACGGATGTTATTAATTTATTTGGACAAAAGATGGCTTCTCACGCACAATCATTATAAAATCTATAAAACAGTTCTTGTGTTTGAGTCAAAGAGGAAAATGTCGATGAATTCAATTGGATATTTTCTTCTTTTTCTCGATTGCTTATTTATCTTGTCATTAACCTCCTGTTGATCACCGAAGATTTATTCTAGATGAATACGTTTGATTATTATCTTGTCTTAGTTCATTTTTTTCAATAGGGAAAAATAAAAATTAATTTCTAATCACGATAATCTTGTCTTGATTTAGATTTTTCTTTCTTTCTTTACTTAGAGAGCAAGTAGAACACACAAATACCATTGATTAGGAACATCAAGATGATGATTATTTCCGGCCCAACGTCAAAAAATAGGAATAAAATTTAACGAACAATAGCAATTTGTCATCGGGTAACTATTTAATCAAGCAGATGAATACAAGTACAGAGAAGACAAAAATAATAATTTCTGTTGATGGTTACTTTTTCTTTCATAAACAAAATTCAAAAGATTCTTGTTAGAGTTTTCTTTCAAACACGGTCCGGATTTACGCTTCTTTGATTTAAAGATATATGTAGGACGCATTTGATAACGGAAATTTCTCGGTATTAACTATGGTTGAGAGATGACTTCAAGCCGAAGACATTTATGGACACAAAAAATTCTTTCTTCTCTCGATGACTTTTTTGTTTTGCTAGTCTTCGTTAATAGAAGTAACCTGAACTCGATTCTCACTTACAAATTAAATATAAATATCAATATTATTTTTTTTCTGGATAAAAAGTTCTGAACAAATATGAGTTTGTTTTGTCAATACCTTCGTGTTTGAAATTTAGATAATGCCAAACGTCGTCGATGAGATGCCGTATTCATTCAGATCGAGCTTGATTATCAATACACGAGATGATCATCATTGCTATTCATTATTTTGATTAAAAAGATCACGTCGGTTAGAGGTAGTAATAGTAGTGATGTTGTTCATCGAGCTTTTCTCTTCTTTTTCTCTTTTTTTCTCTTAGAAATTTTTCTTCTCACATATATTTTCTCCTTCTTCTTCTTCTTCTTTTTTCTCCCTACTATTCTCTTCTTCGTTATCGTTACTTGAACTCAACATAAAGAAGTCCAAAAACAACAACACCACTATTCAGAGATCGATAACACATCTTCATCTCGTTCAATTGTTGACACAACTACTTATTTTTTTCCTTCTTCAGTTCATTCAAGAAAAAAACACATGCGTAATGAGTTTTACATGTGCAACAACAAATGCTCATCTTTCTCTCGAAATCATGCATTAAGATCTTTTGACCTTCAATTCGACAACTAAAATTTCTTTTTCGCTAAAGAGAAAATATGATCGATTGTAAATGATTTACATTCTATGAATAGCATTAACTAGGAACGAAGCAAAAACATTACTGCTTTTTCTGTTTTGTCGGTTTGATGTTTTTTTTATGATACAATTCAATTAAATACCATTGAAACAAAATAAAAGCAAATATGCACTTAACATACAACAAAAGGGAGAGAGAGAGAGAGAAACACGAACTAAATCGTCTATTTTTTCCGTGTTCTTAGTTGATAAGAAAATATTCGAACAGATTTTTTTTTCTTGTCCCTATGTTGAATAACAAAATCAACGAAGATTAACGTCATAGTTGAAGAAATATTTCAAACAAGTTTGAGTTTTCTACAGTAGATGATGACGCACGAATAACAACATACATCGTCAAGTAAACGAGTGGTCTACCAGTAAAACATGTTTAATTCGATTTCGAGTAGGAAGACGGAATTATACTTGAGATATGCGAGTTAGAAGAAAAAAAATAGAAGAAAGCAAACAAAAAACTTGTTTTCTCAAGTGAATCGAATGGATATTAAGATCATATCTAGTAATTTTATAGTACACATTTTTTGTGTTGTTTTCTTTCTTTCTTATTGAAACACAAATCCAAGATGTTAGTAATATAATATATTAATTAAAAAAACTAGTTTCTTATTTAATCGCCTGTCTCAAATGGATTAGTACGAACGAAATGTCGATATATAGAACTGATGAATATGATTATAGAAAATCGACATCGAAATATGTTCGTAATGAATAATTATATATAATCGAATTGATTTACCGTGTATGCCGACAATGATGATGATGATGATGATGATGACGATGATAATTATGTGTTTTGAAACCATTAACAGTTAAATAAGACATGTTCGGTTGAAGTACAACATTGGTATTAATAGTTGATGGAAGTGTTGTTGTACTTGTTGAAATTGATACATGTTGTCCGATACTTGTTCGACTGAATTTAGCAAGTGATGGTGAACATGAACTTAATGACGTACGATTGAGAACGTCATCTGGTGCCCGAGGTTCTTGCCGAGGTAGACAAAAGTCACGGAGTGTAGCTTGAGGAGATGTTTGCGAGGTTGGTGACCATGCTGACGGAACAAAAGGCAGAATAAAACGATGTGCTGATTTGATAATTGTTCTCGGTGGTGAGAGCGCTGCTGGACTTATTGTCGAGGCACAAGAAAGATCGCTCCATCGGGGATTACTTGTCGACGTACATGTTGAAGACAAACTCGAACAAGTTAAATCTTGACGATGCCGACGACCACTAATCATAATTACATTAATTTGTTTTAAATAAATAAAAAATTTAACAACAAAACATCTAAAAAAGAAGAAGAAGAAGAAGAAAACAAGAAAGACATTTTTGTTGATATTCAAGGAGAAGATCCAATCAAGTGGAATTATAGCTAATGAATACAAAACTAATTGAATTAGTAACGACTTACCGTTTGTTTTTCTTTTCCTTTTTTCTTTTCTGTTTGAGTATATGTTAGCTTACAGACATTTGTTCAATTTGTTGTTAAAAAACAACAACAACAACAACAAAATGGATAAGAACAAATTCATAGAGATATAACGTCTACTAATGACAAGAGCGTAGGAAAAAATAGAGTTGTAAGTATAGTATACTTCAGCTCTCTTTTTCTCTAAGCTAGACTCGTGGCAATTACAGATTTCCGTTGTGTTTTACAAGTCTTCAAAATCAAATGAAAACATGCATAGAAACTTGTGGTTCTCGACGTCGTTTTTTTTCTGTGATTCTACAGAAACAACAGTCGCATGCATCGAATTAACTCGAAGACTATTCATCTCCGGCGTTTTGCACTTTCACTAGCTGCCATTCGATGATAATTCTACACAGTAGGAGAGGTCAAATACGCTCTATATGCATGTCACTTTATGATAAAGAGTCTTCTACATAGAAATTCTTCGAATTACTTTCAAACAAATAATAATAATAATCATAGTATCTGTTTACATTGTTAGTGTGCGTTTGTGTCGTTTTATTTATTTTAATAATTATGTATTAGAATAGTTCGAGGAAGAAGAAGAAGAAGAAGGAGAAAAAGAAGAAAAAAGGAAAAGAGAGAGAAAAATATTTCTGTCGTATGCTCACAAGAAGCAATTAATGTCAATCAGAAATGACAATTTATCTTTGTTCTACAACGCAAAATAAAACTCAAGGAATTAGATTGAAGATGACGATGATAACGACAAAGAAAAACCAAAGAGAAAGCGTTCAAATCTATCCGCTCTCGTCAAAGATGAAACAATTGATACTCCTTTTTTGTTTTATAAGATAATGCATATTTTATTGAGCACTAAGATCTATATATTCTCATGAAAACGAGAATGAGTCGTAGTAATAGTAAGTTGAATTGTTGCGTTGAATGAAGACAAGATTTTTCCATTTTCGAATGAAAGAAAAAAAAGAAGTCTATCGATTACGTTTGATAATAGAAAAATCGCGAGAACATAAATGCGTTGAAGCAGTAATCTGTAAAAAATGAGATGTGATGATCGATGTCATATTCATATGATTATAAGACTTGCTTTTGATAAAATTAGGTATCCTTCACTTAATCTGTCTGAGTCACAATAATATCATAGAGAAGAAGAAAAAAAGAAAGAAAAAGCACAGAATACGAATCAGATTGTTTTTCTTTTTCAGATGACATGTGTTCGATGGTAATTTAAAAATAACATTGACAGATATTGTCAAGGATTTTTATTAATTATTTTCTTTTGTTATTCATTTTTATTCAAATCATTTCGTTTCAACAACCGGTTCAACACATTCACGTGGACAACCACCACAACATTTTAAATCACCTGCACAGTCACTATCATCTGTGCATCGAGCAATGCAAATACCGATTGCGTCCGATGGCTTTGGACATGAACCTGGTTTTTCAGCACGTGGACAGCAAACTGCATATGCATCATTGGGAGCAATAATACATTCATGAGTTGCCGGACAATCTTGACGAGTTGGACCACGCCCACAAAAATAACCTGCTAGTGGTGATTGACCATTTGCACATGGGCTTTGCGTTTTTTTACTGCATTTTTTTGCATCAGTTGATGTGACCAAGAATGCAACGAAGAAAACAAATGCAAATTTGAAAAGCAACATTTGTCGATTGATATCTATTGAATATTATGATATTGTGTTTGGAAATTGTTCTGCTTTTTATACACGTATTTTCAAACAAAGGCAACAGATGTCAAATTTCAATTCAGATGAGTGTATCTGTATATTCTTTAAACAAAGACAGCTCACATGCGAGCAGATGTACTGTCTGAGATTATCTCAAGTAAAAATTTAATTCTGAATTAGCGCCCTAGATATCACATAACCCTCTTGTGTCAGTTTACCAAAAACAAAAAAACAACTGATCTTTGAATAGCTACTAGTTTTCTATTCACATGCAGCTGCGTGTCTTTCATCTATTTTATTTTTAGATTGTAAGCATCTTACATGTTCGAGGGTTGCTTTTCTTCGAAAAATCAGTGCTTAATAGACATTATAGATTAAAAAAATATAACCTTTGGAATTTAAATTAATCGGTATATGTGGTGGGTTAAAATATATATTTATTCCTTCATTTTATTGCTTAATTAGATCGATCCATTTAGATAAACTTTTCCTTTTCCATTAATATTTAAAACAAATAAACAAAAAAAACAAAAAAACGAAAGAAATTGACAGGATAAAGAAGAAAATAATATGAATACACCATAAAACAACATCTAATGAAAACACTGTACATTTGGGAATACTGATCATAGGACAGGCAAAACGACAGACGACATTCAAGAAGAAAAACCGGTGATCAGAGAAAACAATGATAGAATTGGACATTTTTTTTTGTTTTCTAATCGAATTACATTCGTTTCTGCTTTTTGTTTTGCTCAATTCGATTCTGTTTACTTAACAACAGAATAATTATTTACGAAACGTACAACAAAAGATCACACACACAACATTGAATTGAATTGAATTGAATTTGTTTTTTGTTATATTCTAAACTTTTCTCGGTCCATATTCTAACGCTTCATCATCCCATTCTAATTGATGTTGTTTTGAATGAATTTGGTTATGATCATAGTAATTTTCCTCGCATTCATCTTCATCGTCATAATCATCTTCCTCATCATCGTTCTCCGATGAATATTCATTATGACTATGACCATCATATTCATCATCATCCGATGATGTACCTTCGTATTCATCGTGTACTTGTGTATTGAACTGATTCGCATCTATTGATTGGACGGATTTCTAAAACAAAACACGAGGGACAATCGAAATAAAAAATAAAAGGAAAATACGAACTTTAGTTTCATCCAATGGATTGACAATAATATTCAATCCAATGTCATCTTCCCATTCCATTTGTGAATGTATATCATCGCCTGGAACATTATTTGATTGATTACATTGTCTGTTGCCCGAACGTATACGCGTAACGAGATAAAGAACGAGTACACCAGCCACACTCACAGATATGCAAACAACAACGGCTATAGGCCAGCCTAAAATATCGATAAAAGATGTGAAAAGATCATCATGTGATTATTAATTGACCGAGAAATTCATCGAAAAAACTCATTTATTTATTTCGTTTTCAATCAATAATCTTTACCTACAACTGCTGCGTAGAGCATTTCCCTTTGACAATGAAAAAAAAAGCACGAACACGATAATTGTCAATGGAAAAATGTTGTTGTTGTTGTTGTTGTTGTTGTCCAATGATGAAATGCAAGAATATACACCCAGTCGGATACTCGATTATTTTTACAATAGACTTGCATTCATATTTCTCGTCTATTTCTTTTCTTTTTTCTTCTTCCTCCTCTTCTTCTTCTCTATCTATTGCGGATACATCGAAGAACTCGAGAGATAATTATACGCGCATACGAGAGAAACTAACGTCGCAAAAGAAGAAAAAGAATTTTCTTTTGTCTATCGAACACTAGAAAAACACATTCTATCAAACTGAAACATGTTCATCGATTCGAGTTAATCATTATGAACAAATATTTACTCTTGCAGAGCAAAAAGAAGACGAGAGAATGAGTCTATCGACAGATACCAATCAACACTTGGCTCGTGTTCGTCGTCTCTCAGACAATTTTCCTATTATTAAGATAAACAAAAGAACGCATATGGAATTGATAAGACAGGATTTTTGGTTACATTTGGATATTAACGATAAAAGACAAAAAAAATGGGAGAATCTCTTTCTATTTACCAGATAAACTGCTAGTTGATTGTTCCTCGATGTCGAATAGATTATTGCGAATGTCTTCGTTATCAACGTAGAGTTTGTTCGATAGGATCGCAGCAACGGGAGCTGCAGCCAGTGAAATCGATTGTTCAATATGAATCTAAATCATGATATTTTTTTCTTCTGAAAGTAAATCGAAATTGTTTTGAATTTTACTTGAACACGGATTTCATTTGTTGATATACGATCATTTGTACCGATGCAAACGAGTGAAAATGTTCGATCGAAATAGGCAATCGGCGATTTCGAAACGAATTTGATTTGTCGAAGAAGTTTTTCGTAGATATCAATCGTTGCCATGCCTGAAAAAAAAACGAGTATGATATGTCTGTTCGAGTGTATTCTTGGTATTCCTCTTCTTGTTTCCATATTTAGATTTGAGAAACGAGAAGTGTAAGCCCAAGAATTGGTGTGTTTTTTTTCTTTGACAACGAGTTTAATCGATCAGTTATGTTGTTTTGAAAACTAACTTGATCAAATTGCAATGTTGTCAGTCATGTAGATTCGAACGTTCGTTTCCTTTCTGCTCAAACAATTCAACTACATATTTAATCTACCTGATAGAACTAAACCAGTTTTTGTTGGCACTTTTTCGATATTATTCACTTGAAAATATTCATTTGGAACAATTAATTGTTCGTTTTGATCGAAATCCGGTGTTGTATTGATACTACAATCGGTTAAATCGACTTGTTCACGTTTGCTATTGTCAGTTAAAATCGAAAGAGTTTGAAATAAATCAATGCCTCGATCGATTTGATCTTGTTTGAACAGATAATTCGAATCGCCACGAAGTTCGATATTCGTTGGCGGAAGAATTTCATCAATAGCTAAACGCCGAGTAAATGTTGGCAGATTGGTTGTAAAATTTTCGCTCAAACATTTTAATGTTGTTTTTAATGTTAACATTCGTTGACCTGACGGTCCCAATGGTTCGAATGTATTTCGATAGACAAGATGTTTTAATAATTGTTCGAATGATTCACTTGAATCGGATTCAATCGTCCAAATCGATCGATCGACATTACTTGACATCATGAGATCATCTCGAGATTGAACATCAGGTATGTCGAGATATTCTTGACAATCACGTGTACATCCAATTGAAGATTCGAGATCTTCTTTTTGTTCGATAGCTAAACCAGATAATTGACCGTGAAAATGCTGAACCATGACCGAGGCTCGACCTACATGAGAATATTAATTAATTAGAAAAAAAACAAGAAAAACTCGATCTTACCGTGCCAACATGCGCCTAATGCAAAAGTAGTCTCTTCAGTTCCGTTGATTATTGTTAAGGGATAGTCCTCGATGAGTTCAAAATTGTCATCATCAGTTACGAATAATTGATCGTCAATGTAAAGATCGATCTAGATTTTTGTAAAATTTAATTAAAAAAAATAAGAAGAAAAAAAAACGAAATTACTTTATTTGGATAGTTAACGAATAATTTATATGAATGCCATTGATCGTCATTAATTTGCGCAACTTTCCATTTCCATTCGGAAGCGTAGAGATCTTGCTCATTAGAATTTAATGGACCTTTACGAATCAACAATTTCAAAAAGCCATTTTGAAGAAATAAAGCGAAATGATGACGATTTTTTACTAAACAAAAGAAAAAGTGAGTTAATCTAATCAAGCCGAAACAAAAAAAACACTTTTCTTCATTACATTTTCTATCGCTTTTGCAAAGAATATTTTCTTTTTCTTGATCATTTTGATCTGCATGTTTCATCCACATACGAATTGTAAAATCATTTTTCAATTCGCTCGAAAATAGACTCTTGTCAATAGTCACACTTTGGCTAATACCATCGAACGACATGATTTCCGTGTTAGGTGCACGACTCGAATCACCATCTTTAGCAGCAAGTACGTATTCGCGATTAACTGATGCTGAAAAACAAAACGCACACAAAGTTTTCGTCTCCAAAAAAAACAAAGAAACAATTGAATTCATACCGCATTGTTCGACGTTACATCCTCGATCGAGTTCATTGGAATCTAACGTAACTGTACCACGAATACTTTCGACAGCACATGTCTCATCGCAAGTATCGACATGAACAGCCTCGAATAGATGCGTATGATCGGTTTGAATGGTTAATTTCGTTGGATTATTATCTGAAATCAAAGGACATTGTTTTATTTTTAATTTAAGAGCATTTCTTTTTCTTTGTTCTACCGATGATTGTCGGTTGACATGATTTCACTATTTTAATTGTCACTGTTGCCGGTTCACTAAGGACTCGTAAGTCATTGTTATCGGCCGACGGTAAACAATCGATAGCAACAACATCAAAGTCATATTTATCATCGATTAATGGTTTAGTAATCGAAATTGAACCGTTGGAATCGATTGAAAACGGCATATTCGGTGTTGTAATACGATAATCACAAACGCGTTGATTTTCATTGCTACAATCATCATCGATTGCTTCGACCTGAAGGCAAAAATCAAGCTCAACAGTTTGAATCAATATTGTTATTCCTACTCGACAATTCGAACAAATTTGATCTTGATGAAGTTTGAATAAATAATTTTGATGTGTAAATAAGGGAACAAATTCATTGACGTCATTAACAGTAATTATTAATGAAGATCTTGAAGATACGATTTTCATTGAAATGACAAAAGAAAGAATTACAAATGCAAGTCAATTACCTTTCCGAATATCGACGTTGGTTCTCATCGGCACAATCGTATGCACGAATAAATAATCGATAGACTTGTTTGATTTCACAATCGATTCGATTGATTTGTGTTTTTAATTTCATCACTGGTGTGCCCGATGTCATATCGACATAGAATGGTATTTGAAATGATGTTTCATCGGCAAGTTCATCGTGTTTGTGTAACGACAATTCGTATCCGCAGATTTTACCTGAATAAAAAAAGACGAAAAATGTTTAAATGATTTTGATGTGTTTCTTTTTTGTTCTGTGAATATCAACCATTGTTTGTATTTGATGGATCGGCATCGGATGCGTAGAGCCGTGGTTCAAGTTGAACAATACGTTCGTTTTCTTGGATGCGTCCTGCATATGCATTCGATGAAAGAATTGGCTCGAAATAGTTTGTCTTTGTTGCTTGAATATTGCCGACTGAAAGAAAAAAAAAGCAAATCTTATTCTACAATCTAACCTTGAATGATGAAATATTACTCGTAAGACAAACGAGAACAATCAATGGTATCATCATCAGAGATTGTTAACGTTCGAATGAGAAAATCTGTAGCAAAGAAGAGAAAAACAACAATTCAAGTAAATGAATTTAATAGAATGTTAGAGTCGTTTACTATCGTCGATGAGAAGAACGCGAATGAGGAAGAAAAAACTAGCTAGCTATAGTTAGCGAGTGAGAGCTCATTCTACTTGTTTCAGGCATCTTTTTCCTTTCTCATTCTCTCTTCTGTCGTTTCCTCCTTGGGTTTTTTCCTCTTCCTCTGCCTTCTAGATTTCTTTTTTTTTTCTTTTTGAATTCTGCCAAAAGATGTTTGACATCTAAGACTGGTTCTGTTTCTCTTTTTCTTCATACAGAATTTTTTTCTTCTTCTCCCGAGTGTGAAAAAAGGAAATATGAATACGGAAAAAAAAAGAAGTGATAAGTAAGTTGTCGTCATCAGTGACATTTTTTTTCTCTCTCCTTGTTCTTCTCGTCGGAATTTACAGACTAAAAAGCAATCTCAATAACTTCTACTTTGTTCTCTCTTTCTTTTTTTTTGATATATATTTTTTTTATTTTTGTTCTTTATGATACAACAACACAGTAGTGCATGAAATAGAGAAAAAGAGAGAGAGACACACACACAAAAGAAAACACAGATAATTAATCAAAAGATCCAGTTACACATCGAACGATGTTTCCTTGAGAAAGATAGGACGTTTTTAAAATATCTGAAATCGTAACACGTTTATCTTCATTAGTTGTAACCAACTGTTGTGTTGCTATTGGAGTCTGATCGATTGTAATTACATCAGCTTGATTAAGTAATTGCTTTGGTAATAACATTGTTTCTCCTGCCAATGATTGTCCAACGACATACGTTGTATTGAGTTCTAAACCGTCTCGATAAGTTGTTTCCAATCCGACAATACATTGTCGTGATTTTCTGATTATTTCTTCATAATATTGTTGTAAAGGCTTTCGTTGTAATGGAGAAGATTTAAATAGATTATTTAAATGATTGAGTCGTTGATTCAATGAATTCGATTGACTAGGTAATATTGTTTTGCAATAATGCTGGATCTAAATAAAAAAATAATGAGACATTCAATGGAAACACGGTTATGACTTTTTTTTCTAGTCGTCTGTAAACATTTTTTAATATCATGCATCGAGAAAACGAATAGAAAAGCTTTCTTGCTTATTATTGTTATTATTATGATTATTATTACATATAAAGAACCGTCGAGACGGTAGAAAATTTTGCTTGTTACCTGTCGGATTTTGTTTCTTATTTTTAAACAATTATTGATTTGTGCTATTAATAGTTCGGCATTTTCACGTTGTTCAAGAACGTATTCAATCCGTTTGATTAAAGGCAAATTTTTATTTTGAATTCGTTTATTTTTCCAATAGAAATAGATCTTCTCGGAAAGTGTTTCATTATAATCCTGTGGTGTTTGTTCATGTAAATGTAAAGATGAAAGATACGTATGAAAATGTTCGTACGATTGTTGAAGCCATTGATCATGTTTCAATTCTTGACGATGATAGACACTGAGAGGTATGAGAGGAGATTGTTCGTCTTGAAATGATAGATCTGGTTCGGCACGTTGTCGTGCTTCGTTCGAATGTTTGAGACAATAGGCATTGAATTGTGAACGTGACGAATTCGTTCCATCTGATGTTGTTGTCTGTTGAACATCGAGAAAATAGCCAGCTGATAAACCACAAGTGACCTGAATATTTGTTTGTTTTTTTTTTGAATAAAAAGGAACGAATGTCTTTTAATTCATACATGAAATGGTGTTCGACAATTTTTATGTGCACATTGAACACAAGCACCTTCGGATGTTGAACAAACTGCACAGCGTAATGTCCAACGTGCATGAGGAATTCGATCGAGATTTAAAATTGGTTCCTAATAAATAAAAAGCTCGTAAAAAATAAAGATCTTGTTTTTCTCTCGAACCATTTTCACATAATCGCCAAATTTCAATTCTGGTAGCCAGAGTGCACATGTTAAATGACACCAAATTGTCCCACTCGGCGTACATTTCATCGGTCCACCAAATCTATCAAATAGAAACATTCAAAACTCATCAAATTTCGACATTTAATCGGCCCACTTTGGACAGAGTAAACAAGCTGGTCGTCGAACAATCGAACAAGGCTTACAAAGCCAGGTACCATTCGGTACGACAGATATGCCGTAACAATTCTGATGTACACACGCATTGCATCGTTCACAAAAGACCATTTCATTGCCATCGTCAGCGTCAGGCAAAAGGCAAATATCACAAACGATATCATCGTCATCGCATGACTTTTGCTTGAAATGTAGACGAATCTTTTCAGCTGCATTATACTCGAGCATGATTATAGCATTTTCGAAATCTTCTTCCGTAAGCAAACGTTGTTCTAAAAATGTTTCTTTTTCCAGTGCAAAATCAATCATTTTTCTTTGAAGAACAAAATCCTACGACTAGTTTTCATATATTCGTTAAGTTCTTGAAGGAAATCCAAATCAGCTTGATCCATATCATAATCAAGTTCTTGCATGACAACTTTCATCATCAATTGAGTTGTATCTCTGCAAATTCAATTCAAGATTAATGTCTACTAGTTTTCTATTCTCTTTCAACAACAACAGCAATCAAACGTACGTCAATTCTTCATTTTGGTCATGCAAATTTGAACTCGATCTTTTCCGTTCGAATACTGTTGATAATAATCTTGAGGGTGTAATCAATGTCGATGGATTCACATGCGTCGTACTCGTCGATGATTGATTGACAGGAATTGTCAATTTATACCATTCAGCTTGTCGATCAGTTACGGTCCAATAGGATGATTTAGGATTTAATTTCGATGTTTTAAAAACAAGTTTATCCGTGGGAATAGGTGAACAAGCTCGATCTTCATTTTGACCATCATTCTCTTTCATAAGTTCGGCAACATAGTCCGAATTACATGGATTTTCATTTAGAATTGTTGTTGTCAATGAGCTACTTCGCATATTCGTTTGAACATTCTATTAGAGATAGAATTAGATAGTGAATATCATGGATTTTTCGATTGTTGACTTGATCTTACAATTCGTCGTCGCTGTGATCGACGATTGATTGCATTTATTGATTGATTCTCTTGACTATTCGTTGAGGCTGATGATGGCGAATCGATTTGTTGATTACTTGTATCTGACATTGGCATTGATTTTCTTTTCTAAGAACTCAGATTGAATATTCGTTTGTCTTTTTTCGAGAATATTCGATCAAACCTTTGATTCCGTTGTAGCAGTAGTAGGATTTAAAATATACGTATGTAAAGACATTAGAAACAAGATCGAATCACTTTCAAATACATGAAGAACAAGAAAATCTGAAAAAATCAATCAAGTTTCTCGTTTGCAATTCCTTTTATCCCATATTCATTCGATCATTCGATAGTTCTGATTGACTTTAAAAAACAAAGAAATTATTGGACTTTTGTACGAATCATAGATATATTAAAAGTTAGTTTTTTGTTTTATTCTTTTTTTTCTGTTTCATCTTTCATGTTGATACTGTTTCATAACAAGAGAACAAACAAACAACAAAAAAAATTTATTTTCTTTTCTCTAATAAGCGACATCGTATTCAAGATAATCATTGTCGAAATGATGGACTCGTACAAGACCATCTTCACCACCGCTCGAATAACTAGAAAAAAAAAACAAACAAATCGAATCAATAGAGAAAGAAAATATTTGAAAAGCAAAAATAGACCTCTTTCCATCGGGATGAATAGCAATTGTATTGATAGGACCGAAATGGCCTTTGACTCGAGCGAATTCTTCTTCGAATATCAAATGGAAAAATCGAGCCTCGAATTTACCTGTTTGAACAGAGGTTTGTGTAACCTGAATTCATAGCAAAAAACATTCGTTTTTATTTTCTAATTCAATCGGAAATAGCCTACTTCGATAGCTTCTTGACCACCTCCAAGTATGACATGATCTTTCAATGGTGAAATAGCTGCTGAATTGACAGGACGTTCAGTTGTATAAGTTTTCAAGTGTTCTAATGTTTCAATATCAAATAACTGAAGGAGAAAAATCAAATCATGAGAATGAAGGAAACCGAGTTTTGTTTTTTTTTTGCTTTACTTTAGCTGTGCAATCTTTTGATGACGAAATTAAGAAAGTTAGATCTTTATTGGTTTGTAAATCCATAATTTGACCTTGATGAGGTCTTTCTCGTCGTACATCATCCATAGCCTACAAAAGAAACACATTCGAAATAAAAAAAGATAACAAAACAAACGAATTTCTCTACTTTGATATCCCATTGAACAAGTTCACCATTATCATGACCAGTGACAATGAATTCATCTAATGTACCCCAGAGACCACTGGTTGCTTTACGGAGACCTTTTTGTGAAATATTTATACGTGCTGATGGTCCTTCGGTTGCTACAAAATTCCAATGATAAATTTTATTTTCCAACGAAAAACAAAAACTTACGTCTTAATCGAATATCTGTCAAATACATTTCACAAGGTTTACCCATGACATCATCGTTCGTATATAAAATCATATTTCCATCGTAGCTAAATGCACACACACGACATGGTGTTTCGAGTTGATAGAGATTTCTTTCTCGTCCTGTTTGAACATCCCAAAGTCGAACTGTACTATCAGCTGAAGCCGAAACCAAAGCAGTGGAATCCCAATTGACATCGATTGTCCAAACGGCACCGGTATGTCCATTGTACGAACCCAAACGTTCACCGTTTATTGAATACCAAACCGAGGGAATTTTATCTTTACCGGATGAAAATAGAAGATCACCTTCTCGGTTATAACGAATTTTAGTTAATGAACGTTCGTGTCCTTGAAGAAGAATCGGTTTCTAAACAACAACAACAACAACAACAATAATTCAAACATTTGTCGTAATTTCAATTGAATTTTATTTTTACCATGTTTGTTTTTTTATTTTTCTTTAAAAGAGAGTGTTATTTATCTAAAAATAAGATAATAGGTCGGTTTTATAATTTCTATTTTGACTAGGCATAATTAGTGAAAGATATGGCTTAAACTAAGGTCGATAGTTTTTCTATGAGTTACTAAAAAAAATAAAATTAAAACTGTGAGCTA
>ERZ781398.672-NODE-672-length-38266-cov-4.419984_pt1 | contig 38266 bp, 37 predicted proteins | sample MGYA00433077_ERZ781398 | MGnify/ENA primary metagenome ERZ781398 (study PRJEB29847, sample SAMN06458254) | wastewater metagenome | isolation source: Wastewater bioreactor | place: South Africa: Cape Town | study: EMG produced TPA metagenomics assembly of the... | reverse complement strand
AAAACAGAACGAATGTTTTGCTATTGAAAGAAGATTATTCTTTTTTTTTTCGTTACAAAGAATTCAATTGTTCAACAAAAAGATTCAACATCGATCACGCTCGAAGAGTATTTTAATGGTCGAGCTGATCTTAAAAATCGAGATATCGGTAAACCACGTGAAGAAAATGTCAAAATTCAGACATTTCATGCTCAATTATCTTTATGTGATGAATATCCTCTAAGTCTTCAAGAACAAATCTTGCCTATTATTGATTTAATGGCTATTAAGTTCGAAAATTCTCTTCTTCATTTCAAATAACGAATATCTATTTTGTTGTTTTTAGTAATTCACATTTTAAAAAATTGCGAGATTTTGTTACACTTCAATTGCCAAGTGGATTTCCTGTTAAAGTTCGTAAGTGAATTCGAATAAACACGTTAGACCTACAAATGACGATTGATTATTTTTGTTATTATGCAGAAATTCCTTTGTATCATGTTCTCACAGCGAAAGTCACCTTTGGCAATATTCACGGCGCCGACAAAGCCGTCGGTGGTGTGTCAACAATTCAAGAGAATTCGAATGTATTCTGTGCTGTTGATGAAAATATCTTTGCTATCCCGGCTGGATATCGTCGTATAGGCGAAGGCGGCGGATATCATCAAGTGGCATACATGGATGACGATGCTCTACTACAAATGGCTATTGAACGAAGTCTTTTAGATGCTGAAGGAGGTTCATTGACAAATGAAGGAAATAATGCATCAGAACAAGTGACTTTGTACGAAGCATTAGGACATTCAGGAGGGCAAAGTACACGAATTGAATCAAATAATCGATATGTAGATTATGATTTACAACGGTAGAGAAAGAAATATCGATTTGTATGAATAAATAATTTGATTTTATGTTCGTATAGAGCTTTAGAAGCGAGTTTATTATCGTCTGGTTTGAGTGAAAATGAAATCGAAGAACTTCGAAGACAAAATCAAGAACAGCTAGAAGAAAGTGGAGCTATTGGCAATAATTCATCTGACAATGATCTATCAAGAATTATGGAACTATCGAAACGTGACGAAGAAGCTCGACTTAGTCGTTTACGCGAAGAAGAAGAAGAATTAGAAAAAGTAAATCAATTTCCATTTCACATCGAATTTCCATAATATTTATTTTCTGTTCAACTATAGGTTCTCAAACTATCTCTTCAAGAAAAATAAGAACGATCGAAAACGTTTCGCGAATGTTGACTTCTTTTGTGTGCATTAATCTATGACGATGTGTTTTCATTCTTTTTTCTTTTGATTAATACTCTAATTTCGAAAATGTGAACCAAAATCAACACAAAATTTCTTGCCAAAACATTTTATTTTTCTTAATTTATTTCTTTTTGTCATTATATATGCATATATGTAAACTTGAATCTAACCGAAAAGATCAAAAAAAAAAAGAATAAAATTAAATTTTCTGTTCTTAATTTAAGATTAACATATTCGATGTCACCGTCACCGAAAATACCGGATGAAAATAAACTACCCAATGAAGAAACATCATCGTCAAATGATGAACTATCTCATCCACCATCGCATCTAAATAATGAATATGTTGCGTCAACAGATGAGTCGAATTCCGAAGATGAAACCAATCCAACAAATGGTTACTGTCTTTTACCACAAGATACAGATGCTAATCAACCGGACAAACCGTATGATACCGAAGACGAAGAAGAAGAATTTCGTCGTTTTGCTACATTACGTGCTATTTCAACGATTGATGATGAGAAAGCGCCTCCGATTAATAATAATTCATCATTACCAATCGGAGAATCGATTTGGTCGACGAAAGTGGAAAGTGAATCATTTCCTGTTGATGATGATAAAGCAAATTATATTAAAACTCGTATGTTAGATATTCAATTGCCTCAATCAAGTATACCAGTTTGGGCACAATATTGTTCTGAAAATGATTGGCAAGAAAAATTACGTGAACGAATTATTTGTCGACAAACAACATTTTTTTCTGACGACAAAAAATGAAATACGAAGATCTGTTTTCTGTATAAACTATATAATATTTTATTTTGTTTTATAATAAAAAAAAAAGAAAAAAAACATCACATTAAACATGAAAGGATTTCAATTTTTTATTTTGCATCTATGTGGTTTGTAATATGAGAAAAAGAAACGAAAAGAGAAAGAGAGAGAGTGAGAGAGTGAGAAAAGAAGAAATGTATATATGCATATTCATTTAGTTTTTACGCCCTTTTCTTTGTCATATTCAAGCTTTTTTTTCTCAACATTCTCTTTTTTTTGTAAATCATCAGTAAAGTTCATTGAAATTGTTTGTTTGCACATACTACGTTATCGTACATTTTGTCAAAATAAAGCAGCAATAACAACGTCAAGAACAAAAAACATTAATACTAAATCAAATGTCTACATTTACTCCAACTGCACGAACGGTAAAACATGGAATTAAATATTTTAATATATTTTTAATTAAAAAGAACAAGAATCGATAGAAAATCTTCAAGTATCAATATTTTTTTCGTTCGATACAAACAAATCATTGTGAGATTGAATACTAATCATGAGACGAAGAAAAATATTCCGAATAGACATAATTAAATTGCAGAATTATAATAGTGCCATGCATGCAAATAGGACTGACTATTGATAGAATATTTACATATCTGTTGAAAGCCTGTTGAAATCTCCCATGTGATTTGTGTTCTTTCTTCTTCTTTCTTTTCCCATATTGACAAAAGAATTGACTGGATTTTAATGATAAGCTGTCTGTGCATTCTTTTTTGTTTTGCCTTGACTCCCGTTCGTTTAGTCATAATCTTCTATCATAAAGGCACAACATAGACCGTTGAGTCATTGGAAATGTATTTATTTATCAAATTTCTTATTAGATTTAGTTCGTTGACCTTAAAAAAGACTTACATATATGTACTTAAATAAAATGCAATCAACAAGTTGAATTGAGTCAATCAAAAAATCATTTTTCTTTTTTCTTTTGCTTTACATAGTCATCGTCGTTGCCACGATCGTATATTGGCGCACGTCGTAATCGACATTATATCAGCAATAGTCCAACGTCATCTTCGTCGTTACTATCGAATGGTTATTTGTCTTCAATAACGTCTCAATCAAAGTCATTTCAAACACTTGAATTCGACCAGAAAAATGATTTGTCAAATGTAAAAACAGCGGATGCTTTGCAAAAACAACAGGAAGAACGAACTCCATTAAAGCACATCTCAGACACAACTCAACAGGACGAACGACAACTGCATCTGCCGCAAGAAAAGCAACAAGAGAAAGCAAAAGGGTTTTTGTCGTCGACATTGTCGCCTTCATCGTCCTCACTTTTTCTCTTTCCAACTCCTCACAACCAAACGTCTTCGGCAGCTAACACTCATTCTCATCGTTTTTCTCTCGACGAACAGCCACAACATTTCTATCATCCATCATTTCAAAGCGAAGATCAAACCACTACAAATTCATTATTTGATCAGGACAAATACAAACAAATATCAACACCCTCATATCACTATCTCGATTTAACTGACGTGCCCGAAGAAAATACTTCATTGTCAACGAGTTATAGTTTAAGTGACATAAATACTGAAACCAACGACAATAGCACAACTAATACTACTAATAAGAGTAACCAATTTTTTCTTCTTACATCGACGCCTACTCTTCCATCGTATAGTCGAATACTAAATAACAATAACAACAACGACAATAATAATAATAATAATAATACTATTCTTTCGACATTGTCATACGAGAATAATTATTCAATTAAGCCATTACCTTTGATATTTGACAGTATAGACGATCGATCATCGACAATATCAACGACTGATCTTATAACTGATTTACAACGTAAAGCTGATGTTTGTCAATTAAATAATATGTCGTCCTTGTCATCATTACGATATTCTTCAAATTTACCCTCAGGACCTATGACCCTACATCCCTATGATCAACGAATAAGCGATCAAGGAACAAAATATATTATTCAATTAAAAACAGACGAATACCAAGAGAATGATTTTATTATAACACCACGTTTTTCATTTCATCAAATCGTTATCGATGCTAAACATCGTGAAGAAGATAGTACAGGTGGTTATGTTCACCGTGAATTACATAAAATATTCAACGTTCCCAAACATATCGATTTACAACGATATTCATTTACGTATGATAAACATACGCAAGAAATAACTATTGAAATGCCATATTTACAAACAAATCAAACGACAAGTGAAAATCAATTTTCATTGAATCGAACTCGATTCGATTCTGCTAATGATAGTAACAATGCGAGTGCCATTGGTACAACAGCTACGGATTCAACATTGACAAGAAGTTCGACTACAGCTGGCACATCAACATATGAAACTTTGCTTGAAAAGACGAAACCATTTGATTTTGATCTTTTTCATCGATCTGCATTTCGACCAAAAATTGTTCAAACGACATCGAATGATAATAACACGACGAGTACTTCTGGAAAGAAATTATTAATGACATTAGATTTGAGTGGTTATCAAGCCGAAGATATTAAAGTATCTGTCAAAGATCGAGAATTAATCGTTAAAGCTGAGAGAAAAATCGAAACGGACAAACGAAAATCTCGAACGTCATTCTATCAATCAACGAGTTTACCACCACAAACAGATATTGATAATCTTCAATCGAATTATATCGATGGAAAATTAGTTATTGAAGCTCCATATATTGAACAAAAGCAGACGGATAGAAAACCTCAAATGCCACTTTCGAGTAATAACAACAACCAAGCAACGAATTGGTAAGATTCTCAATGAAATCATCTTTCTACTATCTACACGTGTTTGTATATTTTTTTTCTCACTTATTTTTGCTTTTGATTAATTAGTTAGATGTTTGTATCTGTGTGTGTGCATATTAACTATTTACTATTTTAATTCATTGAACTAATATTTTCTTTTCTTTTTTGGTTTTTCAATAAAATAAAGATCGAAAAAATAATCAAAATATTCTTATTTAACATTCTTCCATTCACCTCGAAGGGCTTTCACTTTTGCACATCTGTTCTCACTTTTCGAATGCATATTAACATAGCAAACACCATATGGAATAGTTTCTTTACAAATATACATTTAATCTTTTTTCTTTGTAAATAGATCTTTCTCTATTTCTCAGACTTGTTTTTTGTCTCTGTACTTACAAAATGAATCATTAATAATCCGATGTTGATGTGATGTCTATCTCGTTTATCCTATATCTGGATATATGATATTTTTAGGCAAATAATTGCAAATTTAGAAGAAAAATTTACTACCAATGATCGATTTCAACAACGAACAGAAACTATTACGGATTCGATTCGTCTTCGACGAATTTAATTTCATTTTGTACATAGACCACAATGTAGTTTTATTCTGGTGATTGTTTGCACTTGATTAGAATACATAAAATGAATTTATATAATTTTATGATTTTTATTAAATAAAACAAAGTATTTTGGTTGTATTTTGTCTGGATGTTAAATTTCATTACAAAAGAATCATTCAGAACAAAAATCTATTAGCTATTACACACTGAACGAATAATCATGATAGAAAACAGTGTGCCATAACTTTGTTCTTTTTCCCGACATCAATCGAGGCATAGAAGACACCATAACATTTTTACGCATCGTTGAATTATATAATCGTTATTCTTGAAAACGTTTTTTTTTCTGATTAGTTTTGTAGCTACAAAAATCGAAAGTACGCACGTGTAATATGCACGACATGACTTAACAGGAAACATCTCTTTCAATTTGAAATATCATATCGACCTCGTCATAATTATTTTTATTTTTTTTCTTCTGAATATACTAATCATGAAAAACATTGAAAAAAACAAAGAGAGTAATCACATACAGAGAATGAATCGGTTAGATTAAGGCAAATAAAGTATTATTATATAAAATTATGCTATTCAGTGTTTTTTTTGTGTCTCGAAAGAAACATCAGACGATTAATAATTGATATATTCGAAAAAACACATAGCTATTAGAAAAGAACCACTGATATGTAATAGATACAACAAAATTATAATTATTTATTGACGACTGTTTAGAATACAAATCTACTTTGACATGTTTGTCTGTACTTGAGAGTTTTCCTAATGAAGCAGAAATATTGAACTACAAACGCAACAATATACCTCGTTCTATTTCATCGTAATTGAAAAACCAAAAACAACAAAGCCTGCAACGTCTTTCTATTTTTAAGTTAAGTAAAAGAAAACATCGATATGAATGTAGACTTGTTTAAAGATAGAATAATATTCAAAATACCATCGTCACATCTACCTACACAACATAGATGTTTTCATATTAAAACACAGAGACAAATCCTGATTATTTCTATTAATGATAAACATGCCAATCATCAGCCAGTTACATGTAAAAATCTTAACAGTCGATGAAATCAGAATTGTACTATTTCTTCTGAGTACTAATTTGTTGATAGCCCTGGAAAAGGACATCATAATTGTTTGAGGGTGTTTATTTCATTGATAGAAAACATCTCTCCCATTTGTTCAAGCCAAATATTCAAGCAAAAAAAACTATCGTTTCTTTCTTTTTAACTATAAACACATATTGATGATAAATCGATTTCAGTATAAGAGAACGCAAATGCATCTACACTATAATTGTCTTTGTTCTTCTTCCTGGGTGTTTCCTTAAGTATCCATAAAGATTATTCAAAAGAGATAAAATCGTGGCATTCATCTAATTGATTCGTAGAATCTATCTATTGATTTCTTTTACGCCTACTCTCTGTCTCTCTCTCATTCATTCACTCACTTACGATACTTAAACTCATACTGTGCCACAGTAAAAAAAAATGACTATTACGTAAGTAGATCTTAGATAAATTTTTTCATTGCCACGCTCTTTTTATTGTTTGTTGTTATGAAAGCCTTGATCAATCTGCACATTGATTTATATATATATATATATATTGTCCATAATCAAATCTGTCTACTGATAAGATACATTGTATTGTAGAAAAAGAATAAGACGATGACGTACCATTGAAGGAAGACCATCGACTTCAATGAAAATAGATAAAAGATAAATGCATGTGTGTATATATATGCTGTAATATTTCTACGAAAGTGAAATTTGTGAAAACGATAGGATTAGATTATCATTTGTAAGAATATCTCTCTCCTTTGATATTTAACATCGTCTTTATTTTCGTTTTAATTTTGCTTTTTACCCATCGTAAGTTATTATTTCATGTCAAATAATCATGCTTATCGAATAAATATTTCCAAATGGATAACTTTGAATAATAATCATTAGGGACGACAATATGAGACAGATCAAGGCATCGATTGAGCAAAACGGATTAGTTGACGGTATCAGATATCGTAATATGACATACAGACATAGGTACTTAAGTAACATTTCTGACTGGTAAAATTACGGAAACGAGGACTGAGAACTTATGATCAGGAAATACACTATGAACGAACAGGAAAAAAGGGAGATATAAACGGGTTAAACTCGTAAAACAACATTTGAACTTTTAACGATACGGCAACAACAGCAACAACCGATGTGCACGCATGTTTATGCCGCGAGTTAATATAGGATAAGAAAAAAAATTAGAAATTTTCTGTTCTTCTTTTTTTCCTTTTGCATAAAATAAGAAAGAAAAACTACTCAGATTAATAGCCAACAGTGTATGAAAAGAAAAAACTTTTTCTTTTCTCTTCTAAACGTTTCAGGCATACACATCTGACAGCTGATCCTTTAGCTAAGAAAATCTTATATGTGTATGTCACGGTGCTAATTAAAATTCAGGACAACTTAAAATCATTCTCAATTTTAATTCGTCCTGTAACGAATGAAGTAGGACAAGATTTGTCGGCATACCCAGACAAAAAATGCTAGTTTTTATATTCTTTTAAAATATTTTGTAAAGATTCCTGACGTTTTCTTGTCTTTTTTCTATACATTAAATATTATAAATCTTTTGCCATGTCTACTGAAACGAGGGGAAAAGAACATTTGTTCAATGAGATTCATATTTGATTGATAATGTCAGTATGAGAAAAAGAACTATTATAATTGATGCGTTCACAATAGATTTAATCAAATTGAGAAAAGTCTTTCTTTTTACATTCATCGTTTGCAGTTTGAACGTCCCTAAAGGGTACGATCAATGTAGATACGGTAAATAATGAAATCTCACACGAGCGTGACGTAATAAGTGTATCATACAGGTTCATTAAAAATTTTTATTTAATTTTTCTTCGAATATATTTTTCATATAGTTTCTTCGTCGTTTTTCCATCTTAGACGATCATAATGAAAGGATAGAATAGGAAAAAAAAACTATTTTTAGTTTTCTGCTTTTTTTTTCTTCCCGCTTTTTCTTCTTTTCCCCCCTTCGCATTCTCTCTTTCTCTTTAACGTCCATTCGTTATCGTAATCTTTTCTAATAAGAATGGAAAGATGTCTTAGAGTGAAAAGATGTGTTTTTTTTATAAGTAGTAATGAACTAAAATGAATATACATATCATTGTTTTTCTCTTTTATTTTAGATATGCATTACGATCATTGAAAAATCTCCACGTATACGATTGTTGTTCAACAAATATGTTTGTTGTATAACCGAACAATTAACGATGTGCTATGGTTTACAAAAGAATAAATCAATTCATAAATATATAACAAGTCAAAATGAGCGATTTGACAATTGTGACATTATGTCATGCTCTTGCCAATATAACTCGTAATCGTTGTTATTTAGTTGAAAATTCTCTTACATGTCGATGTGTCGATGATGCAATGGGTTCAAGTAAGACAATATATATATGAATGAATTCTTTGGGATAATCGGATATTATTTTAGAAGCAACGAATGTTGTTAGTACAGCACCCGAGATAATGATGAGTGAAGTTTTTCTAATATTTTTTGTTTTGGGATTATGGCTTTCAGCAATCGGATTTTGTCTCAATCAATATAAATCACTTCGTCGTCTTGAAACTCAAGTGCATTATTGTGTTAATCGAAAAGATCCGTTAAATATTGGCGAAATTAAAATCGTTGCACGAGAACAAGATTCGATAATATATAAGAAAAAACGCTATTCAACTGTTCTTGATACACATATTGATAATAATGAATTAAAAGCTATGCATTACATTCAAGAATATCTACCGAAAAATCTCAAAACACCAGCATCATCACTTGCAGCTCTTGTTATAAGTCGAGAAGATTTAACAGCAACTATTCCTCTATCGAATACAACATCTCATACTTATCATTCGCCTAGTTCGTTAGCATCATCGACTTATGCTCCTTTAACTGTTCACAATGAATCATCTGAAGAACAACAGCCGGATCCAGAACCAGTGTCAGCACCTCCGTCATCATTAGCGTCTTTCGTTCTATTTAATACAGATATTAATAAATCTAATGGTCGACTGTCATATGTTCATCGAACAGGTAAGGAAACATTAGCTTTTTTTTGCACTTGAAAAAGTCTGACAGATGCGCAAAAAAAACAGAAACATCGATTCGATATGTTAAATAATTGTTTTTCCTGTCTTTGTTATTATGGAAAAAAAATAATTAAAAATGCTAGTTATCATCGGATTCTTGAAATAATTAAGGCGATACTACGCAAAATGGAGAATGAAAAAAGAAAATGTAAACAAATGACACATTATTTTGCTATAATTAGATTTGAACTAATGCACATTGTGTTATTGAGATAAGAAAAAGAAACAAATATGGAATACTCAGTTTTCGTGATAATTGCTTGTCGATTAGTTGAGACAAAATATAAACAAAATCGGCAGTAGTTATATAATTAAATGATTAAATAAAGTCGTTTTCATAGAATTAGAGCGTGGGACGAACTTTGAGTATATCTACAAATAGATTTAAAATTTCACGCTTGAATTAACTGAACCGACAAAGTTCATTCATGCTAATAATAAACAATGCATAGACAGTTTTAGTCGATAATTTAATGATACGATTCAAATGAATTGACGAAGAAAATATTTTCAAAGAAATTAATATGAAACCTAATAACTTTGACAAGAACTTGTGACGTGAGCATTTTTATTATGTCGATTCGGATTTGAAAATAAAATATATTGTTAAACACGAGTGTCCTCATAAAAAAAGATTTGCAGGTACTTCAATTCAACTTTAAGAAAAATATTGGGTCGGCATGCTTTTCTCTGCCTGAAACCTTCGGACCTTTTTTTTTCTTGTTTTTCTAATCAGTGAAGTAATCGTATTCCTTAATTTTACGCTATGCTAAAAACGTGCTGGAATATCATTTACAAACGGTTGTAAAAACGGATTTCAATTTATTTGATTAGTTTTGTAAAGTAATATCCGGCCAAGAGAACTAAAAAGAAAACTTGATCCGATCTTAAACATGAAAATAAATATTGATTTATTTAGAAAGTGGCCGTTTATCCACAGCAGGGCTCACCGTTCCTCATATGCCTCAAACAAGTGGCGCACGTTTATCTTGGAATGGTGCAACAATGTATGAAACAAGTCGATCAGCTCAACATCTGTCTGTACCATCGAATAGTCTTCGATCTAATCGTTATTCGGATGGTAATATATCGTTCCCTGTTCCTCAAACAGGATCAACGTCTTCAAACGATCGTGATGAACAATTAATCGATCCTCGATTAATATCGAATGCGGTTCGTCGAAGTCTATTAGCATTACATCGTGAAAGTCAAGAAAATATATTTCTACAACGTACAAAAGAAAAGACTCAATCAGAAAACGATGTCAATGGTGCATTTACACCATGGAAAATTAAAATGAAATCGAAATTAAAACGAACTCATCATCAACAACAACAGCAGCAGCAGCCAGTATCGCCACTAGTTCGACAACAACCTAGGACTCGATCACATTCAAAAACACTTTCGGTTCTACCTATGCGACAGAATAGTAACGATCAAGAACGACGTATATCCGAATATGCAACACAAAATCCCGAATATCGATTTTCGACTCCTCCATTACGAAATTCTCTCTCGATAAATCCAACATTACGTCGTAGTTTGAAACACTATCAAAAATATTCGACACAAAGTACATCCGAAAGTGAAACAACTCAAAATGACACGTCAGCATTTACGAGTATCTATGTGTCTGTTGATATCGACCCACCAAAAACAATTCTCGAAGGTGATGTTCAATCATTGCCGACAATCGTGTAAATTTTGTCATTTTTATGCATGTTTAAACGATGTGTTTTCTTTTCTTACAAAATTCCGGTGAATTTCTTTTTTTCGTTTTAAAAAGAACGTCGTTTATACGTATAATTAGAAAAAAAACAAGATTGATCAACATAATAAATGACTAGAGAAATTAATGAAACCTTGGATAAACCGAAGTCTGTTCGAATGAGAAGAAAAAAGGAAAATATTAACATTTATTTAACAACAAGTTCTTGTTTTTTTACGCCAAATTTTCGAAATGCTCGAAGTGATTTACAAGTCACGATTTTCGTTCTTTGTCGTCTCACTAATCGGACGTTTCTAGGACACTTGATATTTCTTCAAATACGCAATGACGAATGAAAACACCTTATTTCTTTCGTATTTATGTATTTTGTACAATACGAACGAAAAAGAAAATAAAAAAAAGTACGGGAATCGAATGAAAAAGCAAAGTTGCTTCCATTTTTTTTCGCTTGACTAAAGTAAATATTCTTTGATTAGTGAAACGACCGAAAAAAGAAAAAAAGAACGCGTAGGTAGAGACGAAAACAAGCTTATTTATGTCAAAGAACAATTTTTTTCTTCATACATTTTGCAAAAAAAAATAGTTGAGCAAGACGGTAAAATCATGAGACGATTTTTACCCTTTCGACAAACGATTATTTTCGTGACGTTATTCTTCTTATACAATGGTCAATCGCAAGCATGTTCTCTCAACAATCGTATATACGAATGCCAAGCTACAAGCAGTTCATCAACAGTTGATCTTACTAATTCTCTTCCACAAGCAAGTGAATATGATTCTATTAGTATAAAATACAATGGTAATGTTGTTTTGGATTTAACGAGCCCTTCAACAAAGCCGATTGTAATCGCACCTCTTGATTCAAATGATCATAAACTTCAAATATCAAGAATAAATACTAATGCATCCAGTATACAAATTAAAATTCTACTATCATCGGGTCAAGTGGCCGTGTCATTGTTCACAGACTCGAGTTCTATCATTGCAGCGACTGCAACTGTAACTGTTAATGCAGCACAAACCAGTTCAAATGCCGATGAATTCAAAATTTTTGCTCCATCAAGTACAACAACTATGAATTTCGCTAACTTTGAACTAATTGTCAATGCAACAAATTCGGATATTGGCGTAAGAGAAACTCGAATATGCATATTTACAGTTTTCTTTTTATTCTTCTATTTTAGAATTTATATTTACCTAATCTAATTTTCGGTTTAACAAACCTGATAAGTGTTAGCATATCAGGTAGTAATCATGATCTTATTGTCGATCAAAACGCTATGCCTCAATCAAATTTCATCAATCGGTTATCATTAAAACGACTTCGTCTTTACAATCAAATTCTATTTAATTTCAAAAATTTAACATTTTATTCTATTGAACAATGCACATTCAATAAAACATCATCGCTTTTAAATGCAACACAGACTGCTGTTAATATGGAATTAGAAATGAAAAATAACATTCCAACAGATGGTATTCTACCTTATCGAAGTCAAGCATTTTTAGCATTAGGAACCCTAACAAGTTTAACACTGATCGAACCGCAACTTAATTCAACTGCTCTTAATGCAATTAAATACTCCTTGATGTCATCGACTATCATCATAAGTTTAAATAGCTATCAAAGAAGTGATGTGGATTCATTGGCAGATGAAAAACTAATGGTCAAATATTTAACAATTAAAAATATTGCAACATTGAACGTATTTCGCGATGTATTTTTCAATAATTTTCATGCACTTAAACAAGTTACTTTGCAAGGCAACTTCGTCGTCGACAAAGCAGCCATACGAATATTCGTTGGCATTAATAAAGGTTTAACAGCAGAATATCCGATTGTAACATTAGATACAACTCAAACTCCATGGAATACATGTACTTGGATGTATATAACGGGTATCAATATCAAATCAATATCAGATGTTCCATGTGCTTCGGATCCTACCTGTCAAACATGTCAACGTTGGTACGATGATACAGTCAGCTGTGATCTGATTACCTATGAAAAAAGCTACATATCTTTAATTACCGAAAAACTTACGGAAAATTATTATTATTACAATAGTACACTGTACTATTACTTTCAAAGTTTGTCTTGTTTAAATTTACAAAGTACACAACCACCACCGGCAAAAGAAAGCGTCCATATCGGTGCTATTATTGGTGCTCTATGCGGTTTGATTGTTGCTGCTATAATACTTGGATTAACAGTTTATTTCATCTGCCGAAAACGCAATCAATATCCAAGTGAAAATGAACCATCAGCACCTCAGTTTAAAAAGATTCGATCATCTTCCGATCCATCGAATGTATCTATTGCAACAAGCAAAACATCGAAATCATCACGCTATGCACTTGAAAAATCATTTTTTCCTGCGATTCAACCGAACGATGAGATCGCTCCGCCACTTTACACAGCTCCATCAGAATCAGTCGCTTCGACATCAAATTATCGATTACCGAGTGCACCGGCTGCTCCTCGTGATAGTATATCTACTCACGCAACAACACATTTCTACGAAACAGTTGATCCGTAATTTATCGAAACAAAACAAAAGAATCTCGCTCTATATATTTTTTTTGTGCTCGTTTTGTTTACAAAATTTTAATTAATCAATAAATAAACTCTTCCGTTCCGTTTTCTGCATCGACATTTGTGCCAAGAATTAACGAACGCTGGAATGCATTGAGTTTTAACGGTGATTTTTTCTCCATTTCATAGTCTATTGAATAAAATATTGTCGATTAATTTGTCTCGATTGTATTCGAAAAAAAAAAACTTACATGTATCAAATAGTTGTAACGGCCAATGCGGACACGTAATACACATTCGAACATATAATTCTCTTTTCTGTCGAAATTCTTCGATATTTTTATACGATTTTTCGTCTGGTACAAACATCGATGCTGGACTCATGCAGATATAAGTGGCAACACGTAAGAATTCAGGTTCACCTTCCGGTTTTTTATCGACAAATGCTGGTGTATTGCAATGAATACAACGTGAATCCCAAACAACGAGATCTCCTGCTTGGCATTTAATTAAACGAGGACGTAATTTACGAAGTAATTCACAATGAGAAGGAATTCCAACATAATCCAACGTCGAAATCGATTTAGTGTACTTTTTAAGTTCAGCAAAGTGTTTATGAGATCCAGGTACAATAACCAGACCACCTGTCGTTTCATCGCTATCAGTTAAAGAAACAAGACCTTGAATTGAACATCGATCTGGTTTATGAATTGGATTCTAGAATAGAATTGATATTCGATTGAAGAAATCGATGGAGAATAGTTTTACTTGATCACAATGGTACCAACCACCCGTTGTTTTCCACTTAGAATTGATATGCCAATTACGAAAGCCACCGGCTCCATCAAATGAAACGAATAATTCGTTCGAATTCCAAATATTTGAAAATACTTTTTTGATATTAGGATTTCCACGAACAAACCATAGAAACTCAGACTGCCCGATACCCAAAGTATTCAGTAAGCCAATATGACTTGATCCTGGCCTTAAAACAAAGTAGCTTTCAATTTCAAGACAATCACTTCGAAAATAAAAATATACCACGGGTCCCATGTCTTCGGATCGTTTCGTCGAATAGGTTCTGGTATATCGATATCTTCAAAAAATTTCCATAAAAGATCGACACTATGTTTTGCTTGATCACGAGTCAATACATTGCTGAAAACAGCATAACCATGTTCATTAAGATGTTCGACACCTTGTTTAATTTCATCGACATCATCGACTGAAAATCGAGGCGAGACTGTTTCATAATCTACATTGAAATCTACTCGATCATCATCATCATCAGCATTAACATCATAATTTGACTTTTGTTGCACCGGTTGAGAATTACTGGCGCCCATTTCTGTATCACGAGTTTGGAATATGAAAAACAATCTCTGCCACGTAAACTACTTATACAACACAATGATTCATGAGTTTTATTACACGAGATAGGAAGAAACAGGTGTGACTCAATTTCAGCGAAAAGTTAATCTGCTAAATGTGATAACTGTTGTGTAAACACATGTTCTTTTCGTAGAAAACAAATTTGCAAGTTTGTTAGAGAATAAAAACAAACGAGCAAAGATCTTTCAGATACTAGTGACATCTAGTCGGTTTTACAAACTCGGAGTCCAACATACATAACAAATGGATTGTGATTTCACTGAATCTATTATTTTTCTAGTTTGCATGCAATCATTTATTTGTTGTTGTTTTTTTTCTCACAGTTGACTAGAAAACTATTTCAATAAAAAACAACTTCTCTTTTAGATGGCTGCTATTGTCAATCGTGTCTCAGCACTTGTACCCAAACTTGCTCTTCGTAAGTATTCATTTTTGTTTATTACTGAATAAGCATTATTTTCAAAAATCTAGCGGCAGCACGTTATGGACAATCGAAATTATCTCGTTTCTGGTATTTTGCTCGTGTTGAATTACGTCCACCGATGCCAAGTGAATTCGGCCAAGTTCAACAAGGTATTCAAAAAATCGTTAAATCAGTCTCGACAGGAGCCTGGCGTCAATTGACTGTCAAAGTACAAGTTTATTTTAGCAAATTTCAACTCATTTTCCCTTTGATCTTTCTCTAGCAATTCGCTTTGAATACCCTCGTTGGTCTCGAAGTCTTATTTTGGTTTTATATCGGTGAATGCATCGGTCGAGGTAGCATCATTGGTTATCGACCAGGTCGCAGTGAAGGCATCCCAGCTCCCTATAAATACTTCATGTGATCGCTTGACTACAAATCCGAATCTAGTTGGTAGATCAGCAACATCAACAATAAACGTCCCATTTTCATAGTTCAATGGTTTTCTTCATTTGTCCCCCATTTGTCAACCGTTTATTTCAACATTAGTTTCTTTTCTTTTTTTAAAAAATAAAAAAACAAACATAATCATCGATCTAAATTCGAATGTTGATCTTTGTTTGTCTTTCTAGATGTGCAATAGAAAATGAACGAAGTCAATATGGTCCAAACAGAAATCAATCTTGAAAATGGTCATTCAACTGATCATATTCAACTTGAATTAAAACCACTAATTAAAAACGACAAAGATCCATTGAAACATCAATCATCACTTGAACTTTTAGTTCTTTCACAAAATCAAGAAGATATTGTGGTAAAATATTCCAAACTAGAAACCAAAACCACGTCTGTTTTTGTTTTCTAGTTTCCGAATGTCATCGATCTGAATGTTGGCGGTTTTCATTACACAACAAGTCTGTCAACATTACGCAAATACGAAGATTCAATGTTAGCTGTTATGTTCAGTGGACGATATAATCTCGTTCGTGACAAAAGTGGTTACATATTCATCGATCGAGATGGACGTTATTTTGGGTAATGAGGACGTGTTTTTTGCTTCTTTCTCGTATTAAATATTTTTGAATTTGTAGAGATATTTTGAATTACATTCGTTGTGATCGAATGCCATCGGAATCAATTGTTTTGAATGTCCTACGTGAAGCTGAATTCTTTTGTATAAGTTCATTGATCCTCAAACTTGAAAATTCGAGTCCATCGGTCATCGCTCTACGTCGTCGAGAATCATTTCGACGGCTCATACCCGACTACGAACATATGAAAATGGATATTATCAATAAATCCACCGAAAAACATTCATCATTTCATGAATCACGTGTTGTGATCACGCAGGCTGATCATACGAAATTAAAAGGAACAATACCATGTTATAATTGTAGCCGAGAATTCGTTACAGTTAATCACGGTAGGATGATTTGTGATTCGAAGATGAGACTTTTTGGTGTGCTTTTTTTCTTTAAAGCTTGTGCTTTCGATGGTCTGACAGCTGATCTGCAGATTCAACATCAATCGAAACCAATTGAATCAGATATTCACATCGATATGGATAAACTTGTTGCGTAAGACAAGAAAACAAATGGTTCTTTTCATTTTGACATTTGTTTTTCCTTTAGTTTTGTCGTTGATGAATTAGCTCATGACGGGTTTAACGTCACAGCTGAACGTGTGACATGTCGTTTTAGTGTTCGTTGTCAAACATGTACTGTCAGTGGTTTGTACACAGCTGGTGGCATTTTAGCACCACGAGAATGTCAAAATATTGCGCATGTTATTAAATTTATTTGGTCTTAAATCAGCAATGGAAAAAAAAAGAAAACATTGATCATATCATCTATTCTCATTTTTTTTTGTTCTCTTGATGATTAGTCATATATTTTTTTCTGTATATTTGAAGCTAGTCAGTCTCGTGCGATATGTTTATTTTAAAAGCAAAACCAAATCAATCAGCAATGAATTTTTTCAATAATTGTATTGTATTCTCTCTCTCTCTCGCTCTCTCTTTTTCTTTTATTTTACGTGCTTAGTAATTTTGTTTTTTGGTGTCTTTGAAATTGAATGAAAATATTTGTGTATATATATAGATGACAAAAGAATTTCAAGATCATATTGATAAATTTGTTCATTCGTTGAACGAAAATTTGCCGGAGATTTACTATCAAGCGTTTGACTTTTCGAATATCAATGATAGTCGAACACAATTAATGAATTTGAATTATGAGAAAACGAAAGTCTCCTTTTTAAATCTCGATATGGTAGTGAGCCGAAGATCAAAACAAGAAATCAATTGATTTGTCTTCATAGATTGCCGATATGTTTCAAGTGTATACTGTTGTTCATAGTGCGATTCAAGAAGGTTCATCGAAAGATTTCAGTGTCGATGTACCACATCGATTAGCAACGACGAGATCGGTAGAAACGCGAAAGTGAATGTGACTTTGTCGAATTTGATTGTAGATCGGCGATGCTCTACGCGTATTTGGCGGATTTGGTAAACCGAATATATTAGTCATTTCGATTCTGAATAAATCTCAAACGGAAGAATTCTTCGAGAAAATTAGTCAAATTGACAAAGTGAAAAAAATGACTCAGCAAGAAATGGAAGAATCGATGAAAAAGAATTTTAGTAATATTCAACAAGTAGGCACACTCAAACGAGAGAGAAAGTAAATGTTAAAATTGACTCTGCTTTTTTTTCGTATAGTACTATCTCGGGTCAACAAGTGCTCAAGAACAAGCGACATATAAAAATCCAATTGGTGAAATGGTTACGAAAATGATTTCATCGAAAAATCTTTGATTTGTTCGTTTTTTTTTCTTTTTCTTCTTGTTGTTTTATAATTGAAATAAATATCCAACATTCGATGGGTTGATATTTACCATTGACATAATCATAAATCTCTTTCACACTTATTCATCTGTTTACATATTCGAAAATTGAAAAGATCAACTGCATAGGCTTATAATCGCAGTGATATTTCAAAGAATATTCTACATCCATATAGGCATTGCTTCAATAGTCAAAGAACAGAACAGAACAAAGTTTCATTTTGCATTTTTCTTTTGATTCTTTCGCCTGTACGATTTTCGTATTCTCATTATTCTAATAATTGTCTACTTCGACACAAGACACAAGTATGTAACGAATTTTTTTTTATCATGAAGGACGAAATATAAATATACATATGTTGGAATCTTATGATTCAGACAACTTGTACTTCGGCTATTTACATAAGCAGCAGAAGAAGAAGAGAGTAATACCTTCACGATTTATTAATCATTTCAAAGACGTTTTCGTTTTTCTTCGATTGAATTAGTAACATTTAAATATGGGTAATCATGTAAATATTCTCCTTTTAAATTTCGTATTTATTCAAACAAGAAGAAAAAAAAATTCTAGAGCAATAAACCAACACATCGAATGAGTAAATCATCCAAAAATTATGAACGAATTCGTGAGAGATCCGATCAACGACAAATAATTGATCTCGATGAATTAGTTGAACAATGGGCTTGGTATATGTGGAATCGAACGAAAACAAAATCATTGTCTCATTATAAGTAAGCACCCTAATGTTTTCGCAGTACAATCTGTCTGTGATCACCTATACAAAAGAAGTAATAATTATATTCTTCTTTCTTCGATGATTAGTATTATTATTATTATTATTTGTATAGCATTGCATTTGAAGGTGATTGAATAACAAGCAGAAAAATAAATAAGTATTAAAATTGAATAGTTCGATTTCTTTTTGTTTTTTAGACGCGAAGATTTGATTATATCGATTAATTGGAAGCGTGTGATTTTTACGCAAAATAATGCACATTTTTATGGTTCGTCACCGATACGCTTGCCTCAATCTCAAATCTTATTTCGAACAAATTTTAATAATAAAACGAATTGTGAACAAGCGTATTTATTGAAAACTGAACGATCGACACGATCAACATTTAGATTTACATTTACACAAAGTTTAATTAAATCACAAGAATCAGCTGTCATCTTTCGTTTGCCGGAAGAAGTAGTTGAAGTTGGTGGTGGAGTCAAACGTGAGCAATCGATTGAATTCGGACAAGACACGTAAACGAACAAGATCATTTTATCGATGAATTTGTTTTGTTTTGTTTTTTATTAGAGAAAAAGACTATGAAATGCGCTGGAGTGTCAACAGTCAAGTACGTGTTGCACCACGTACGTGTACCAAAGCTGAATTAGTTATTGACGAAGAAGAATTTCATGGAGATTTTTCTGTTCAAGTTCAATTCTACGGTCGAATTACAGCGACCATATCAACTCGACAATCACCGAATGTTTATTTGAAATTTATCGATGGTGATATCGTTCAAATCGTACGTGATTCATTAGAAACCAATCGTCGATTGACTGGTCTAGAAATTCAACAACAAGATAATCTTTCGATAGTACAATATGTAATGCGTGGTAAATGTGCCTTTCGATATGGAATTCAACAGCATGTTGTTCTCAATCAAGAGTCGGTCGATTCGAGCTTATCATCGTTTCTTATTTCAAACTATCGACCACTTCGAACGCATGTTACTTCATCGAGTAGTGATATTCATTTACGTATCGATGAGAATGACGATCGAATCTAGATATTCGTTTTTTTTTTGGTAAATCAAATAGATTTCGTGTTTCTTTTAGTTTGTTTTTTTTCTTTGAGATAAAATAAAAATTCTGTCAAGACACACTATCAAATGAAAAAAATAGATTATCTACATTGTTCGTTGAGTATTTTTGGTTTTGGCTTCTTTTTTTGGTAGAACAAAACTAAGTGTAAGTGTTGCAAGTAAGGTTAAAGATGATATTGTTGTTAATAAACATCGTAATCCTTTGAACCATAAAGGATAACCAGGCATGTTTATATCATAGAAAGCGAAACCTTGAAAGCATGATAATGCCCAAAGAATTGACCATCGACCAGGAACGAGCAATGCTAGCCAAGCAGCAACCGATGGCAAAATTGAATAGGTATAATCTCTCCAATTGTTCGATTCTTTGAGTAATGTTCCCCAACGAACACCGCCGACAAACGAAAGAATTGACGCTGAATAAGCTAATTGTGTGAATGCTAAATCAGGTGAATAAATGCCTGTTGAATACATGTAAACAGGTACGGCAACAAATGGAACAAGACCGAGTACGCCGAATGACAGAGGAACGATGGGAGCATCTTTTAAATGACGAAGATAACGAAATTGATCGAAATATGTCGATGCTTGTTGAGAATTTTGTCGACGAAGTAATTCATTTTTAGTAAATTCATTCGAATAGGTTGTTCGAATGATCATACTACGACGTAACAAACTCGATGACAAACATCGATACGAAAGTGAAGAAGCTAACATTGAAACAAAAATCTATGCGTATGTTTAATGCTGATGAAACAGCCAACTTGTTTCTCATTCATTCATTCGTACTTTCTTCTATCACTACAATCGTTTAGTAAATATACTCATAGCTTGTGTCGCTCTCTCTTTATCGAAGGTATTTCTAGGGCTATTACAATGCAATGAAAATATTCAGTTTCGGTTATTCTAATAGAATGTGTTGGATGTTTCTGTTGATTTTTTACTTTCTGATATGAACAAAGAAAAAAAAACAAAACAAAATTACACAACGAAGAAAGACAATTGACAATAATTAATTAAAAAACCGAAAAAGAGAGAGAGAGAGAGAAAAGAAAAAGACAAATATTTTTTATTCTTGATTTTGTGTGCAGTCTAAAATTAAACTGAAAACATCGATATTTATCAGTTAAGAGAAGTCAATGGTGAACATACACCTAATCGAAAAGAAAAGAGAAAAAGAATATGGAAGAACGTAGTATAAACAACGTTGATTTTCGTTTATTATGTTTGATTGCTTAAGAACAAATGATGTGATATCTCAATGTCAACTATTTTCTTCATCTTTCAATTGTTCGCTGGTATCGATGAATTTATTTTCATTGAATGAACTCGTTGTTGATTCATTATCGTCATTCATTTGATTTGTTTTGAATTTTTTCGCTGAATTTTTCAATGCTTGACGTTTATTACAAAACCTATTTTGTTATAATTTGAAGAAGAAAAAATCAATGCGCGAACGTCTCTATATTCTTACCAAACTCGAATAACTTCTCGATCGTAGTTTAATTGCTGTGCAAGTGTTGACATATCCACACCGGATGGATGTGTATTCAATTCGAACGCATCATTTAATCTTTCTAAAGCTTGAGGTGTAAACGATGTGCGTCGTTTACGTTTCTTCGTATTAAAATCTGTCACAAGTTCATGTATATTAGTCGGACCATTTTTCAATCTAAACTCATCGAATTCATGTTTGTTTAGTTTTTGATTCAATTGAAATTTACCGGTCGCCATATTTTAATTCAGCTTCATGCATCCATTTTTCTAGGACAGGCTTGATTTTCGATGCACTCTTAGGCGTAATATCGAGTTTTTCGAATCGACATATTGCCGATTGACTGTACGCTGGTCCACGTGTGACACTCAATGCTTGGCCGACTTGAGTTTGAGTTAGACCTAGTGCTAATCGACGTAGTTTAAAAGCTTTAGCAAAATGTTTGATTTCTTCTAAATTAATTCCGTCGATTGTTGTCGAACAATTTGAAAGAAGAGTTGATTCATTATTTGTTGGTAATGATGCAAGCGTGGTTGCAATTGTTGGTGAAGTATCATCGTCATCTATTGTTGATTTTTCGTTTGTATCTGAGGAACTAAATCGAATATGTATATGCATATGTATTTTCTTTAATTAACAAGAATAGAAAATAGATTTACTTGCAATCGATGGATTTTGTTGGTGAACTTGTTCTTCTCTGAATTCGAGAGAGAAAAAAAACACAATTGAAGTCACTTGTTTGATAGTTTACTTACGGATATGGATTCTATATGAAATGATTCTGACGTTTTATTATTATTATTATTATTAACAGGCGATGGAATTGGACAATGTGCTTGAAAAACAAAAGAAATATTCGAATAGTTTAGAAGTTATATTTAGAATACGAAAGAATAATCTACCGAAATTTTGCTGTTGAAAAAATAGAGCACTATTATTTACAAGTAGTTGTAATGCATTTACAAGTGGATTATTATTGAATGGTAATAAGGACGATGGGGTAGCAGCAGCAGCTGCGGCAGCTCCTAGAAAATCAAACAAATTTCAATTAAGAATCGAAGAAAATATTGTTTAGCTACCGGAAAGTAGGAATTGATTGAAAATCTGTTGTTGCTGTTGCTGTTGAGATGTGAGATTAGGAAAAAGTGTGGATAGGAATGGATTCATTGGAAAATTCGGCGGTGTACAAGATGTATTCATTGAATTAACTAAACATAGAAAAACAAAAAATTCATTATTTAAAACCAAAAGTGAACATACTTTCAGATTTTCGAGATTTCGTTGAAGTTGGAAGTGTCATATGTATATTCTAACTACAAAACAAACAAAAAAACACACAAACATATTTAACTTATCTTTGAATTTGAAAGTCGACTGTTTATGCATGTTTGTTCGTCTCTCTCTCTCTATCCCACTTATTTTAACTCGACTGTTTATGTATTCTTATCGCGCGTGTATGCTGCGCTCGCACTTGTTCGAGAATGTGAAATACACCACCCATACTCTATCACTTTAGAGTAAGTAAGCACCATCTCCTCTCGTTGTCCCATTGGTAATTTGATTCCACAATTTTTTTTGTTCTCTACTACTTGATGGCTATGATTCGTATTTTATGCGCAAACGAAAAGAAAAAAAGATAGATAGGCAACAGCGGCGCCGGAACGAACTAAAATATAAATTGACTTTCGTTGTTTAGTGCGCTAGAACGAATGAAGTTAAAACTCGAACCAGGTGCAAGTTTAATTGTATATGTATGTATGTATATGCATATCTATCTTTACACGCATAAGTGAGATTCGCACCCAGCCTCGTCAATCGACTATAATAAAGTAGGGGAGATGAGAGCAAAAACGAAGAAGAAGAAGAAAAATTCGAAAGAAACACATAAATTAAAGAGATTGTTCGAAATAGCTAAAAAAAAGAAGAAGAATGAATGAATGAATGAAAGCAAAAAGAGAAGAGAAAGAGGAAAAAATGCCGAAGAAGAAAAAAAGCTCATTAATATTATCTCGATAGCAAAATGAGAATACATATGCGAGAAAGAATAATGATGATACTGTTTATGCAAATATGAAAAAATTTTTTCGTTTGTTGTTGATGCTGTCGCTTTGGATAATTTATGCTAAACGCACAGCAGGCGAGAAAAAGAGAACGAAGGGAAACGAGGAAAAGACTTGGTCTCTCTCTCTCTCCCTCTCTATCACATCCAAACAAAACTGGAAGACAAGAATGAAAAAAAAACTAGGAATATTTATAATTATGCACAATCGACACTATCTTTCTTTTGCTTCTATTCTATCTACTTGCTTTGCTTGTCAACGACCGATTCACATTTTTTTTTCTTCTTCTTCTCTCTCTCTCCTCTCTTTTGTTATATTTCCAATATGTGCGATGAGAATAAAAAAAATGAGAGAAGAGAATAAGAAGAAGAAGGAAAAAAAGATTTTTTTTCGATCATGATCATCATATGATAATGATAATGATAATAATAATAATGACGCTGATGAACATCTCTACTCGATTATTATAGCACGCAACTCTACGATCTTATATATAACATTCTTTCGTTTTTGTTGTTGTTGTTATTGTGCCATTGTTATTGTTGTTGTTAAAAAATGCTTAATTCGTTCGTTTACTGATCAAGAAGAAAAAATTCTGATAGGCTGACACCAGAAAATAAGCTTCGCCACACCCATTATCTTTCTCTCTATGCATTATAAATCGGTCTTTTTCTTTCCCCTCTTTCTCTTCCCTGATTATAATAAATCATCATCTCTTTTTCGGTCGGTCGTCGTCGGAATCACATTAGCAAAAAATCTTTTCCTTTTTCTTCTCTCTTGCGTTCATTCAAATGAAGAGTAGTGAATGCGGAAGAGAGGACATTATCCAAAAAAAAAATCTTCCCTATGTCGCTCGTGCAGAAATAGTAAGAGAACTTTATATATATATATCGTCTCCATAATGATGTGGAAGATGCGACGTTGAACAAATTAGTGCATGTGCTGACGAGTTTATAAATTGGACCAACATGTCTTTATTGAAGTTCTCGCTCGTTCACTCAATCTAACGCTCGAGATAGATACGAAAAGAGAAAGAAAAGTCAGTGGATGTCAAGACTAGAAAATAGATAAATTATAGTAAAGAAAATGATGTTATGATGACATAAATGTTTGGTATAAAAAAATAATATATTATAGAAAGAAAGAAAATCTTTCCGAATGAAAATAAAGAGAAGGAAAAAAAAACTTTGGGGAATTTGAAAAAGATCAATGATTGATAGATGAAAAAGATGTGTTAATAAATAAAAAGCATTATTAAATATATAATAAAATATTCAAATTAAGATAAAGCACATAAAAATAACATTTAGATAGCCAATTTCATTTATTGACACTTCCGATGTTCGAGACTAGAGTCAAACTATCTAGTTTTCTATTTGAAAATACTTTTTTTTACTTCTAAAAAAACTTCTCGATTTGAGGTTTTCACATAAATTATATAGATTTAGCAATTCAAGACAGCATAATCAATATTTTGGAAAGAAATAAAACCGTCTTCATTTCGTCTCATTACTATTATTATTATTTTAACAAACTTAAAAAGAAAACATTTACAAACTGTCTAGATTGAATACGAGTAAATTATATCATCATACGCAAAAAAACAATAATGAGAAAAAGAAAGAAAGAGAAGAAATCGAAATTTGATCAGAATAGATAACAAACTATTGCTGGTGCTTACCAAGGTATTCATTATTATTAACAATAGTTCAATGTATATGCTTCATCGAATCGAAATTCTATCCGACTTGCAAACTCATCGTTCCTATTAATTGATTGTGACGTGAATAATTAACTTCGATCAGTTGTTCAATAATGATTGAATGAAGTATTTGTTCTGTTGAAAAAAAGACTGAACTAGTAAAAATATTTGCTGAATTAACTTGAAAGGTTTGTCGTTCTGAAATCAATTAGATTCGTGCGAAGGTTAAATATAATGCGAATGCACAAACGGAAACAGGAATTCAGATTGATATATTATTATAATCGAGTTCATCAGTCTGGACAATATTTCTATTTTTCTACTTATATTTATTGATAATTTCTTTTTCACGAAAAACAAAGCATTTTCTCTGTGAATTGCATAGATATTTTATTTTTTTTCAATTTAATGATGATATTTCCGTAACAATTTGAGTATAATCAAAAGATGAACTACAATTTAATGATTTTGTTGATGAAGACATAATTTGAAGAATCCATTCTTCATAAGCTGATATACGTGTGTAAATACCACCACTATTTACTCGACTACAACCATCACCAAACGAAACAATACCAACAATATGCCATCGATTATCCGTATATAGCATTAAAGGTCCACCTGAATCACCTCGACCTAATCAAAACAAGAGAAATATATGTCGATATTTTCATTTCGAAACTAAATCTATTTATTACATGCATCTTTTCGTCCATCTGCCCATCCTGCACATATTTGATAATCGGGTGATTCAATCGATGGACATAATGATTGTGGAAGTATTTGCAAATCTGCATGCATCAACACATTCAAACTCGATGTATATTCTCCACTGGAACCCCAACCAGCCACCCAAACTTTCGTACCATTGTCAAACGATGATTGATTTCTTGGCAAACAAATCGTATCGACAACTGAACTTCGTACGATTGGTTGTTTTAATTTTAATATTGCAATATCATGTAAAAGTGTATTTGGATTGAAATTCGGATGAATACATGCATGTTCAAGTGTAAATGTTCGTGGTTGTTTTGTCGAATGATTTTGATTGGAATTCGAAAAGAAATCGATATCATGTTCGATATTGAGAACATCGAATGAGACACGATATGTATCTTTTAAAGATGATTGATAACGATTTGGTAAACGCATCGTATCAAATGTTGGCAATTGATTACTAAGACAATGTGCAGCTGTTAATAAATAACGATTTGAAATTAATGTAGCTGCACATTTTTGAGTTATATTTATCCAATGATCGGTATCATCACGAAAGTAAACACCAACAACAGCCATCCATGGCCATTGACCACGATAGGACTGATCACCATTGACAATACGTGCTTGTCGACGATTGACAGGTAAACCACATTCAGTACATTCGCCAGTATCGTTTCTTGTTTGATTCATTGTACAACAATCGTAACGATCTTTTGTTAAAATACACGATCGACCACGTTCACATATCGATGGTTGTATCGCACATTCGTTGATTTTTTCACATTGTCCATGTTCGTATTTCGTATGACCTGGTAAACACTAATCGAACAAGAAAAACAATTTTTTTGTTTTTAATTCATTATGAATTCTAATCTACTTGGCAACTATAACCATTCGTTGATGATTGAACACATTCACTATGCGGACCACAGAGATTAGTTTTTTCTGTACAAATATTTCTTGGAACACATTGTTCATCATCTGTTGTTTGACTCCATAGACATCGACAATAAGAACGACCCGGTAGATTTATACAAGTACTTATACTTAAATTACAAGGCTTATACAATTCGCATTCATCTATATCAACACAAAAATCTTGATCATGCGTACGAGTAAAACCTGTTCGACAACGACAAATATAACTGCCGAGAGTGTTGATACATTGCATATTATGACCTGTACATGTATGATAACCAGCACCATTTAAACATTCATTTCGATCGATACATGTACATGTTGTCGATGATAGAACTTGTTCGTATCCATTCGGACAATAACACGATGATAGACGAATGCCGAAATTCGATGTCATCAGTAGAAAACAACTTGCAATTAGAATAAATAATAAAATAAGAATAAGAATACAAATACATCGACAATCGAAACACGTGTCTTTCGATTTGATTTCAGTTGAATCCAATGATGCACATATGGATTCATCGTAACACGAGAATTTTGTTCGATGAAATCTTGTTGTTGTTGTTTGAAATGGGTTTATTGATGCTCGAGCATTACCATTGAGTTTTTTTTGTAATGCATTTATTGAATAAATTTGACAATATAATAATGATGGAGGTGATGATGATAATGAATTAGTTCCTGTTTGAAATGGAAGTCTATAGATTGTTCGCCGGAAATTTCTAAATTTATTGTGAAAGGAAAAACATAATTTCTAGTCTAGAATAAATATTGAATCAACATCGGTAAGAGAGTTCGGCTCGTTCCTTTTCTCTCTCTCTCTCTGTCGTTAATGTTGAATTAGATTGATTTTTAAAAACATAGGATACAAATAATGTTTCAAATCATATAATAATATCAAAACGTCTACTTCCAGTAGGTAATTATTTATTTTCATAGATTTGTGCTGTTATAAGAGGAAAAAAACTAATACAAGTTCGATAATTAATAAATTCATATTCTTTTTAGTTAATTCTGTTGTTCTTTGACTAGTTTCGATGATGAAATTGAATGCATCATGATAGATTACATCGAAACAGACAAATAATAAAAATTCAGACAATCCGGATGTATGACTATTTCGCTTGATTTTATTCTTTTCTTGTGGAAATCAAGATAATTTATTATCTATCGAGCATAGTCAAGTGTCATTCCGTATATATATCTCGTAAGATGACAAGATTATTGGCCACGATTTCTTTATTACCATTCATTGGTTAAGTAGTTTTAATAGAAAAAAATCTGATCTAACCCGTTTACATTTATTAAAATCTCAAGTTGACCTTTTTCTTCTTTCTGCTTTTCTGAATTAATATTTAACTCTCGTTTATTTAACGCGAACATGCTCGAGATTCAGATGATTTGTCTGGATAGATTTCTATATTTAGTTACGTAATGATCAATAGAAAAAAAATGCAAATTCTGAAAAAAAATCGATAGAGAACGAGAAAAAATTAAGCACGAGCGACTAGCAACTTTTTTTTTGATCAATAAATCGAGTTTTCTTTTGTATACTTGTCACTATTTTCTATAGACAATCGGGAATACATCAAGAACTAAAAATGAATACATTTCGTTGTTTTTTTTATCCTCTCGCGTCAGTATTCATGATCTGTCAGAAAACAAAACTAGTCCTATTGAGCTATGAAATTGAAATAGCAATCCGATTCACTGAGCTTTTCGAGTGCATGTTATAATATTGTTATTTTCTCCTTCTTCTTCTTTTTTTTTATCTCATGCGATTCGAAATACTTACTGAATTGTATCCGTTGATAGTTTTTTTATTGGTATGGGAACATTCGAATTCGTCTCGAATAAAGACGGATCATCGAGATTAATTTCATTGGAATCGTTGTTTGTAAGTTCTACTGAATTCATCCATTCAACATACGTAAGAATCGTGCTTGTAACATAAATTTACTGAACATTTACGTTCATTTGTAAGATGACAATAGCCGAAGATAAATATCACCTTCGATTGTATGCGAACAAACTCTAAGCCATCACACATCAACATAGCTCAGGCGACGTCGCAAAAAAAAACGTCGGTGACTAACTGTACGATTATGTAAATGTTTGTTGTCTTTAAACGACACAGAGAGAGAGAGAGAGAGGATAGAGAAAAGGAAGAAAAATTAATAAAATAGAAATTATAATTTCTTCTTTTTTGCTTCCCTTCGTCGATCGATTTAGTTTTTATAAAACAATTCGGATTTCTTTTTTCGAATAATTAAATTAGCTATCCACAGATGTTTGTCACTGCCTACAGCTTTCATCGGTTTATTAGCACGGCATTGCTGACAGGACAGAATGAACCGATAGTATTGTGTAATTAGTATCAGAACGTATGAAGAGCGAGGAGCGTCGTCTTCAACTAAACTAATTGTTGGAATCATTCTTTTTATGTATGTTCTGTGTCGTCGAAAGAAGAGAAGGAGAAAAAAGAAGAAGGAGCAGAAGAGATTGGTTCTATATGCTTAGTAAAATAGAAATCGATATGGGAATAAAAGCGGAATCTATTTGAGCTAGATGTTTTTTTTTTCTGAAGAAGAAAAAAAGCTGAGAGACCTCACAAAGATAATGTTCATCTTTACCGGAAATCGCATGTTGCATTTAGTTTTTTTTCTTTTTCTTCAATAAATCGTTTTTCAACTGAGAATAAACAAATTGATTTATCGAGAAAATCTTTCAGGCAAATAAAAAATGTTCGACCAAGCATTGGAACGGATATTCGATGACATCGTTCGTTATGCTCGCGTGAGAATAGATGTAGAGTTATAAGAGAAAGATTTCTTTGAGACAAGCTATTTCCGTACTCATTCGACATATTCGTCTTATTTGGACTTGAGGCAGTGAACTACATGTTTTTCTTGTTTTGAGATGCCTGCGCAACATACATAACGAATGAATTCTTATTCATATTTCTATTCATCACGTTGGAAACGCATTTTTAGCATTTTATCTTAGAAGAAAAAGAGAAAAGACTTCTCTTTTTTTTTTCAAAATTTAGATTGTTATTCTAACATAGCATAAGAATAAACTGAACATGGAATCGTTCTTTCGTCGAATGTCATCAATCGTTCGAAAAAGTAGTAATAAATCATCTTGCGATACCGATGAAGTCGAAAACGAAGATAACAATGAAGAACGACAAAGAAAATTTCGTCAAATGCAACAACGACGACGTTCAGCGCCTGATATACATCGACGAGCTGCACCTGCCGATCGATTAGTATCAGAGTCGAATAAAAAGGTGACATCATTCGAACAGATTAATTCACAAAACCTTGGCATTCATTGTTATACAACTGGTCTCACGAGAAAGAATTTTCATTCATCGGGTAAGTTAATTGAATATCGCGTCGTTTTAGTTTTCTTTTGAAGTTCTCATTTCGACAAATTAGAGATTGTTTAAAGATTAATAAGTTTGACAAATGACTTTCTTCTTCTTCTTTGTCATCATCGTCACGTATTTATTTACATTTAAATCGTTCGTAGTTTTTTTTTCAAATCTTTGAATTCAGTTTTGCGGAACACATACGAAGTTCATTAAAGATTCAATTAAGCCTTTGTTTTCTTCCTCCGAAATTAAAAAGATAATGTCAATGAAGCGATCAACAAACTGTCGACAATTTTCTATGGCATTTTCTCTCCTGACTTCTACCTACCTATGGTTCTCTTTTCTTTGCTATTTCAAACACACATCGAATGCTGTCATTGTGAATATTTTATGAATCAATGTTAATAAATGCACTTCCTTGAAAAAAAACAAGAAAATTTTACAGTGGATTTTCAATTCCCCAATGTTTTTTTTTGTTTATTCATGTTAATCATAATTTGATTCAACATTTTGAAGAAGAAACAGTTATAATGCGAACGTTTTGAATTGAATAATTCAATAGAAATTCATAAGATTGTGCAGAATTTACCAAAAACGACACTCAACTATTCTAATCACCGGAAAAATAAGAATCCTGACATAATTTCTTCTTTGGAATGACATGCAAATTGAATATTCAACTTTAAACATAGGAATGTTCTTAGTTGTGGTCTTCTGATGCTCTAGATATTCTCTCGATTAAATCCCTAGTTGACCTAATAACTAAGTCTGTATTAACTCAACATTTGAACAAATATGTTATACGCGTTTAAAATATTAAAAATTTGTATCGAATTACAGAGAATTCATTTTTGTTTTGTAGTTCGAATAATAATAACAACAACAACAACATCCACTTATTTGTCATAATACTTGGTCTTTTTTTTGTGTTGTTGAGATGTCATGTTTGTTGTATTGAGAGTTCGACGAATACTTGAAAATGAAAAATAAGATTCTTTTGTTTGTTTTTCTCTCTCTAATAATAGTAAGTACGAAAAAGAAAAATTCAATTACGCATCGAAGATACTTTAAATGCATTGTTTCGTTTCTTTTCGTCGACGACTATGAGGAATTGTCAATCCCACCCTCGTCACAACTATTGAGTGTATTTCCTCCTTGATTACTTTTGTTATTGTTCCAATGGGACACGGAAACAAAACGAGAGAGAAAAAGAGAAGAAGAAAAAAAGCAAAAAAGAATGATGAAGAAAAACAGAGAAAGACATTTTCAACGAAGACAAAACCATATCTACACGAACAAAATAACGAGAGAGAGAGAGAGAGAGAAAGAAGCTAGAATAATCATTATTTCTTTTATTACTTTTCATCCAAGCTGCATACCTGCGTGACAAAACTTATTGGATCAGCATGTCGATTTCCCTTGTAATACTTGAACAACATATGCACTGGTACTTTAACATCATGTGATCAGTTTTTATTAATAATTGTTACTTTTTATAAACAAAGGAAAACAATTATTATCTTGTTTGTAGTTTTTAATCTAAAACTATATCATAGAATATGTCTAAATTTGGCACATTTTTTAAACGTCTAATTGTTCCAGTATCTTACGAAAAAAATTCATCATCATCACCATCATCACCGTCAAAAGTGCAAGTCAATCAACCAACTTTGCCTTCGTCAGCTCGTTCTTCGACACCAACATTACCGGCAAAAACGAGGCCGATTATAATCAATACGCAGTCATGTACGACATCACCTCGTACAATGTCCAAACAAGTAATATTAAATATAGAAACTACTACTACTACTACTACCGAAAATGAAAATGAAAATAATAATACTTCGATTAAATCGAATTATCTAACATCTGAAGTACCTCGAAGTAATCTTCGTCGTTTAAGCGCTCCTCTGTTTATTCATACATCACCTGATCATCCTCCTGTGTATTCATCAACACTAGTCAATCAAAATGTTGAAGAAGCTTTACTTTTATCATTACATCGTGTTTCATTGTCATCTCCGACAACCATATCTATGCATTCGAATTCTAGTAATCAGAATCTAACAACAAGCATTCCGATTAATGGTAGTTCGGCATGTTCACTAACACGTTCGGATATTCGTTCAGGATCTGTCAATATATCTAGTTCACCTAGTTCACATAGCAATATTTTAATAAACAATATTTCAACGACATCTGGTAAGCAGAACATAAGACCTTCTATATTTGGTCATTTGAAGGAAAATCATTTCTTCAATTACGTAGCTAAAAATTACATATAGTTAATTAGTGTTCATTATTCTTAAATATCATGTCATGTTTTCTTTTTCTAACACCCAAGTGTTATCTAAGCAACGTACGATTTCATTTAGTAGGTACATTGAAAATCAGAAACTACAGAATCAACACAAATCAGGATCTATTGTGTTTCTTTTTCTCCCTCTCTCTCTCTCTCGCTCTGTGCCGCTTGCGCTCATTTTGCTAGTTGATTTCTTTTTCTCTCTTATCGATTGTTGTTCCCTGTGAGCATGTTCTAATCTATCGAAATCTCTAGTTTACAGAAGAAAAAAAAGAACAAGAACATAGAGACATCAATGATGTCAAGAAAATGGTGATCGAACGATGTTTATCATTGATATATAGATTTTTTTCTTCTTCTCCCTATTATTTTGTTTTCGATGCAGAAATATTCTTGAAACATCATGATAATAAAACTGATGATGACAATAGGAAAGAACGAGTACAAATTGGCCGAAATAGATCACGCGCAGAATGAATTAAAAATAAGAACAAGGCAAAAGAAAAAGCGGAAATCATCACTAAACGCAACAACTTTTATATAGACTTTTCACGTCGAACTAAGACAGGAAAATAAAAGGAAAATAAAAGTAAAGAAACCAGATGTAAAAAAATTAGTTTTTTTATTATGAACGAGTATTGTGAAATACCGTTCGTTTGAAAAAAAGAAGCAGTGAGTATTTGATATACATGAGTTTGATATGATTGTCAATGTGCTTTTAACTTCCGGTGTCTACATACTACATGTTCATTAGTTGAGCGTGCCTTTTGGGGAAATTCTAAGATGGGTTCAATATATTCGATCTTTTTCCGTCTTTACCATAGTTCTATCCTTGTCCCAAACGCAATTAAGTACAAACAAAACGACTTTGACAGTTCATATATGTCTTTGATTTCTTTTTCTTTATGCTAATCTGCAACAACTTAGAGAATCTTCAATCGATCTCAACTGATTATTGATGTATAGTACCACTTACATTTATAATCAGATAGAATTTATATGTATGCATATAAGAGGCGGAATGACAGTAGACAATCATATTTGATTATTCATTGAGAATTGTTGTTTCTATCTATATTTATTTATAAATAGTTGGCGTTCTGACATATGAGAGAATAAATAAATCCGAAGCACACAATATACTATATATATATATTTATTCACGACGATCTATACTACATCACACATTACTTTTCTTGTGTGAATGTATATGCTCTCGTATGCGTCTTCATTTCATTAAATATTGGATGTTCTAAGAATGAATCGAACAGAAGAACGACAACGAATGACGACGACGACGACGTTGTCAACAGTAGCAACGAGGAAAGCTCATCAAGTTCTTTTTTTCTCTCGCTTTTCTTCTTCTTCTTCTTCTTCTTCATTTTCTTCATATTTCTCCTTTGCTTTTTCTTTCTTGTCACTACTAATAAAATTTGCGTAGCACTCATGACTGAATCGGACATAAAAAATCGGAAACTTTTCTCTCAATATATATATGTCTTATTTTCATTTGATCTAGGCACACCGCCGACACCATTTGCTTTTGGACCGCAATCATCTTCGCCACGTGTTAGCATACAATCGAACAATTCACCATCACATAATGTTATGAAAGACATTTCACCAGCAGGTGAAACTGTACCAAATCAGTCATCGGACAGAAAAATGTCACTGCCAACAAGAGGACGACGTCCATCGATGTTCGATCCCATTGATCCTAAAGAATTACAACAAGCTTTATATGCATCAGCTGCTGCTGTAAGTTAATTTTTCAAATTAAATGAATATGTTTAACGACACGTTTTTCTTTCTCTCTCTCTCTTGTATTTCAATTGAAGAAAGCAGCTGCTGTTGCTAATCCGGCTGTTGAAGATATTACAGATCGAGCTCTCGCACAAATTCAAATCAGTTATGATCGAAATGGTGAACATGTATTTGTCGAAAGTTTAGCATTCGAAAATCTACAGATACTGGATAATTTTCTAATTAATTCGAATCTCAATTCCAATACATCATCGTCAAATAATACGAATACTAGTAATGGTGATTCCATAGCTTTCTATTGCCGTTTTCGATTGTATCCAGAGAAACGTAGTCTATTTCAAACGAAAATCGTTCGATGTTCACGTTCACAAACATCGTATCTATTCGATGCGAAACAATTAAATGATTTTGAATTAACATTGGAACAATTAAATAATCATTCAATTGAAATACTCTTATATAGAGTTGGCACAACTAAACCAGCTTATAAAGATATTCGCATTGCGACAGTTAAATACGATCTTGCCGGATTAAATGATGCGGAAGAAATTTCATTAAAGAAACCATTAGATGAGTGTGATCCTTCGTCACTCATTCAAGTTCGATGATAGTTTATTTCGGATGAAACAAGAACTAAAAAAACGGCATCATTTTCTTTTCTCTAGGATCCTGATCTAGGCGATTTACTTGTATCTTTATCTTATTTACAAAGTGCTGCTAAATTAGCTGTTGTTGTTCTCGAAGCAAAAAATCTACGACCTCTTTCAATCGAAAATAAACCTTATCCAGGCAAGAAAAATATCTTGAAATCTATTTTCATTTTTGTTTTTGTTTTGTTCGTTCAGAAGCTTGTGTTAAAGTTACTTTATTCGATCGAAATGGTAAAAAAATCAAACGTAAAAAAACAAGCGTACAACGTTCATCCGATTGTCCAACATTTCATGAAGAACTTGTCTTTGAATTACGTCGTGATATAGCACAAGAAGTTATGATCGAATTACGTATTGTACATGAATCATTATCGTATAAAGAACAACTTGGTTCGATCATATTCGGTCCGGCTATAACAAATATGACGAAAGGATTTGTTTGTCCTGAGAATATCTATTGGTCAACGATTTTATCCGGCGAATCGCTGAATGCACAATGGCAAATCTTAAAAACGCCAATACGAATAGAAGAATCGAAGTGATAAGATAAATGATTAAAGATTTAGAGAGGCTTTTTCTTTCTTGTTTTAAAGACAAATTAATAATAACTAACCGAGAGAACAAAAGTATAGTGGCATAAGACACAGTATTATTTCTTCTTCTTCTTTTTCTTTATGTTCGTCTTTATGTGGTGTCTAGTCATATTTTTTTTTGTTGGATAAAAGAAAAACACATATTTATATACATATAGTTACATAAAATAATAAAAATTTATAATTTATACAAATTTAGTGAAGTTAATTATTCATGGTCTCTTCGTCTATTGAGTAGATTCTTTATTCGACCACGCATTATTAAATACATTTGACTTTCTTTGTTTTTTTCCTTCGAACTCATATAAAGTCAGTTGAAATTATTGATATCCACGAAGAATGACGTGCAAAAAGTACGTGAAAACTCAAAAGTTCAATTATATCGTTCATAAATAAATAAATAACAAGAATGTAATTTGAAAGAAAAATGCGTGGTTGCTTTTATTTTGCAATTGTTCTCTCTTGAGAGAAACAATTATAATAACCTGAATCTGTCTCGTTGTTGTTTCTTTACATTCGAAGTCAAATTGAATCTCATTGGAATTTCAGATGAAGATCATTTTAAGTTGAATAATTCAATTCTCGTGCAATTATTTATCATATTTCCTACAAGAATATATCTACGTTTTCTTTTCGAATTTCTTTTACGATAATTAAATAAGTACGATTTAGTTATAATGCATTTATTTGATTGCTATATATTTTTTCCTCTATTCTTTTGTCCGCAAGCATTTTCTTCTGCTTGTTCTCTTCTCGTTTTCTCAGAAATATATTTTAGGCCTTTTTAAGTATAACATGTGTTTCTTCTTACGCACATTTTCTCATAAATATTGTTCATTTATTGGATTGAATCTATTCGCAGAAACTAACAGAACAATAAATAGAATCTCAGTTTTCTAGTAAAACGTTTCTATTTATACGGGTGATCGATTAACTTTATTATTGTATTGAGATCTCAAGAGACTAGATTTAAATACTATTTATATTTGTGAGAAAAAAAAATCGAAACCAATCGAATACTACTGCGTAGTAATGAAAATTAAATCGACAAGTTATTTAAGACATGAATGATTCAACGGATCTTTGTTTTTTTTTATTAATTTTGACGTTAATTCTCAATTAATCGTCTATGAACAGTTTTGAGAATAAACGTCATTTTGGATTAAGAATTAGCCGAGTTTTGTTTTGTTCGATACGTATATTTTCATTGTTATCGATCGATGTTCAAACGTTAGCGCTTGTTGAGTTGACTAAGTACGATCGGCATTGATCTTTGAAATCTTTTCAATTTCTAACTCAATCAATATCAATATTTTAGTTGAGTGTCATTCGTCGAGTTCACAAAAATAACCAAATTTGTCCTAATCGAAATCTTTACAATTTTATTAAAGAGTAATAAAAGGAAAAGTAAATAATAAAAAAAAAAGAAAGAAAGAACAATTATTTTTCTTTTCTCTTCCGTTGAGTTTCTTTCGATGCGATTTTATCCTGTAATTTCCTTTCCAAATACGGTCGTTTATCTTTGCTGATTGATGAATTTTCGTAAACAGGTTTAAGATTGGAATGTGTTACTATGTGTGTTTGTCGGATATCTTTTCTTGCTTGATATCCACAGCCGTGTACCTCGGGCATTGAATGTTCAAGACAATATCGACGATTACAATACGAACAAAGTTGTCCGAGTAGAGTTATTTTTGCTTTGCATCGTTGTGCTTGACAAATATTGTCCTGTTGTCGAGCAGCTTCGAGTAGTTCGTCGAATGATGCATCGTCGCTCATTGCTGAGATTTTATCTTGTTTTTTCTTGACAGTTTTCGGACGTTCGGAAGCGATGTTTAGTTTAGTCGAAGGTTTGGCTTCCACAGACGATTCGTTTGTTGTCGAAACCGATGCTACTGGATGCATTCGTTGACAATAGATTTCGTGTAACTGAAAGTTTTGTTGCGGAATGTCTTTGTGACAATAACGACAAAGATTGACAGGCTCGAGAACTGGCGGTGGTGTTACGACAGAGTTTGATGCTTTTTCTTCGGTTGTTTCAGTGGAAGTGACGGATTCTTCTTGAGTTTTATTAGTTGATTTTGATTTTTTCTTTTTTCCTGGTTTGATAGTTTCTTGTTCTTCTAATAGAGAAAACGAACGAAATTGTTCGTTGAATTGTTCAGCTACAACAGGTTCTTCTTTCGTCTCGATTTCAACTGGTTTAGTTTTCATCACAGTGATATGTCGTTGATCGCCAACACCTTCGCTCACATGTTGCAAATTATGTTTTTCTGCAAGCTAAATTCGAAAATAACAAAAAATTCAATCAAATTATTTTTTGAAATGCTCGTACTTCATGAACATAACGTCTGCCGAATGGCGACAGGCCGTCTTCGAATTTTAGTTGCTGAACAT
>ERZ781398.661-NODE-661-length-38662-cov-4.276375_pt1 | contig 38662 bp, 40 predicted proteins | sample MGYA00433077_ERZ781398 | MGnify/ENA primary metagenome ERZ781398 (study PRJEB29847, sample SAMN06458254) | wastewater metagenome | isolation source: Wastewater bioreactor | place: South Africa: Cape Town | study: EMG produced TPA metagenomics assembly of the... | reverse complement strand
GACGCTTGATGTTTTCGTACGAATACAACAAAATATATCGAAAAACTGATCGTCAAGATTAATATCGAACCACTTGTTCTTTTGTTTTTCTCTTGAGATAAGATTTCTCGAAAGATTAGTTTACACTTTTTCATTAATTATAGACTGTTCATCTCTCGAGATTAGGTTAGAAAGTTTGCCGTCTCTGTCTTGTGAATATTCACTGGCCAGATGGCACTAGACTAGTGCCAATCTACCAATTAAATTCGGAATAGTTTCATTCCATTGTTTTGTTATAACGAACTAAACAAACAAACAACGATAATATGTCGAAACATCATCGTTTTCAAGTTACACGCGTGCCTGAAATAGCTTTGCAACCTGCAACTCCTATTATACACGTTGAAAATGAAATTCCTTTGCCACCACCACTGCCAACGAATATAATCCGTTCAATTTTAAAAAGTAAATCATTCGATACACGTCGTCGTGCGACAATAAGCGCTGCATTGGCAACAGAAAAACATCAACTAAGAAAAAGTACATCGATCGATGTTCTTCAAAATTTCGAACCAATTGATGAAAACGATGAGTCCGATGTTTATTCGTCGATTCAATCGAACGGTTCCGATGTCGGTCGATCGAAAAATACGAATAAATTTCTTCATGAACTTCGTTTGAAACGTCGAGAATTACGTGAAAAAGCGAAGAATTTTACGATTGATCAACGTATATCATTTCTTCGACGAGAAAATCAACGTCAAATTCTTCGTGCTCAAGATATATTCGCTGTTCATTTTGAATCGCATGATGACAATGAACCGAGTTTGTCACTCAAACCAACGAAATTATTTACTGAAGAAGTTCAAGAACAAATTCGAACCGATATTTACAAAGAATTAGATCGACAACGTAGCAAACAATTCGATAAACACTATCGACATTTAATACTCGGTCGAACATTACTTGTTTTCATGACTTTATTAATCACATTTATGAGTTTAACATTGATCTGTGTCGTCGTTGATATATATGATCGAGCTAAAACGTTAGATTTTACATTGCCTGATAACGAATATTTGCCAATTAGCAAACCTCAATTAAAAGATTATTATTTAAATCTGTAGATATTGTTTAATAAATCGATATTTCTTACATAGACTACTTTCGATTATAATCAGAACTAGAAGCTTTGGTATATAGAATGATAATAATTAAGAATATAATTTTCCCATCCGATTGACGTTACTGAAGTCTAGTGATTTATCGTCTACATTCGACACAATAGCTTATAGCTTTGAATATATTCGAAATAAATATGCTGATTTATTGATTCAAGTAAATCAATCATCCTTGACAGTTGATTTTGTATACGAATAGGAAATCTACTCCATCTGGCGAATATTACAATTTGATTGGTGCTAGTTGGTATCGAATGTTTACGATGAAAATTGATTTGATATATATCTTTTCGTTGATACATTTTGAAGCAATGATATCAAATCGAAATCCTGCATTTTCTTGCGATACCTTTGTTGTTTTACCTCCATTGACTGATTCGAATTTTCGAATATTCGGTAAAAATTCCGATCGACCAGCTAATGAAGTACAAGAGATAATATTCGTTTCAAACGAACATACAAATTATAATCAAGAACAAGTTCAAGTAGTATATCTAGTCAAGATAAATGAGATTTTGTTGATTTTTCTTTTGTTTATTCAAGTGTACGCACATACAAATACCTCAAGTTTCAAAAATTTATCGATGTATTCTATCGAAACCAGCTTGGTGTTGGGGAGCAGAAATGGGTTCGAACGAACACGGTGTCTGCATTGGTAACGAAGCTGTTTTCTCGAAATTTCCATACGAATCACGAGCCGATGCGTTGACTGGTCTCGATATCGTTCGGTTTGTTGAATAAGTTTCATTGATTTTATTTCGAGTCTCGTTTTCTTTTCTTAGATTAGCACTGGAACGTTCAAAAAGTGCCAAATCTGCTGTTGAATTAATTGGTGAATTAGTCGAAACGTACGGTCAAGGTGGCCGTTGTTTTGATACCAATGCAAATATGTCCTTTGGCTATGATAATAGTTTTCTCGTTGTTGATCACGAGCAAGCTTGGACTATTGAAACATGTCATCAAGTTTGGGTGGCGAAACAAATTAAAGGTTCGACGAAGAGACGATTTCGAAAAATCGATCGTAGATGAATTTATTCTATTTAGAAGGTTATTATAGCATGTCGAATGTTTATTCGATTGAAGATGATTATGATCTTCAATCGAAAAATTTAGAAACATTTGCACGAGAAAATCAATTTTGGAATGGACAGGAAAAGTTGAATTTTGCCGAGATATTTGCTGGTCCTTCGCCGACAACAGACGAACGTCTGAAAGCCGGAAGGAAACTCCTAGAGACTCGTACTCATAATGGAAATTTCTCGGTATTTGACATGATATATATTCTACGTGATGAAGAATCTGGTATCAATGTCGACAATAAAACACGCGGCGTACGGACAACAAGTTCGCAAGTGTCCATACTAACTTCATCAAACGATGCTTGTCATTTTCTGACAGGGACTCCAAATCCTAAGAAATCATTATTCAAACCATTTATTTTCTGCGAAAAAGTTAATTTAGGTCCTTTGACAGTCTCACCGCCCGAAGAAGTCAGCTGCCAACGTGTTCATCCATTGTATTCAGCACATGAAAAAGCGAATTGGCAAACAATTGATATCAAACGTTTGTTCGATTTCGAACACGATGAAATCATGGAAATTATCAATCAATTAAAATCTAATCAAAAACGTCACGACTCCCACGAAGGATTATTCCACAATGCTGTCTCAACTGAAATCGAATTACTTCGTGACCATCCTTCAACTCAATGATCATATATTTGAAGAGACAGATGATTAATCTTGTCGTCGCACTTTTATATTTCGTTGTTTCTTGCTCTTTCTTATGCATGCAATAATATTTTCAATAAATTCAAATTTCAGTCACGAATAACATGTCCTTCGATTGATTACAATGATAATGAATTCCTATGCGTCCGATCGGATGTCATTGCCAATGTACCGAACTAGTTTTTTTTTTATTAAATCATCTACTTTGCCGCTCATTGAATTTCCCAACAGGAACTATACTCCTTCGAAATAAATTATTTTGTTTCTTTACTCCTCAGTTAAGAATTAATCTCATTTAAATAACGGGACCACGTACTTTTTTCTATTATTTCGAAGTACTTATATGACCTGATTATCACCGCAGCGTCTTTGTTCTTTTGAAAAACCCTACGCACAGTTTCGTTCCTATTTTTATTCATCAGAAGACCCCCTTTGAATTCTAGCATAAATGTCAAAGGTCAGTTAGTTTTGTCTTATAAATTTTCTATGAATTCATTTTTATTTTAATGTGCATGCCTTGTAGTAGAGTCCATAAGTCAAATCTATAGAAGGAAAAACCCAGCTCGTATTCTTTGAATTGATGTTTAAAAAATTACAGAATACTTTATTTATAGTATCAATAACATTGCATATTCGCAGAGTTTGTTTCTGCTGGGTTCAATAAATTACTTTACAATAGATTAGCCTAAGGATAGAAAAAAGAAAAGAAAAGAAAAGAAAGCCCACTGTGCACAAGTGCAACGATTATTTACGCCCCTGATTTTCCTCTACGTTTTCCAAAGCTATTATACTAGCAAGCAAAGTCTTCTTACCGTCAAGGTAAATTAAACCGTCATATCGACTGAGATTATTTCCGTGTCGTGTCAAAGAAATCTCTCACTTTTTCTTTCTTTCTTTCTTTCTTTCTGATTTCCGTTACTTAGTTCGTACCGATGTAATTGCAATTAAGATTTATAGCATGGAGAAAATTCAAAAAGGAAAAACTAGAACTAATGAGTTTGTTACTATATTTATTTTCGTTCTCATTAAAAATTATAGATTATTATTATTATGTTGAGAATTTTTACTGTAAACTAAATAAGATTTAGTTGAGCATATCAAATCAAAATAATAATAAAAATTACCACACTCATATTTTTATGCAAGGAGAATGATAAATAATATCGTTAATAGGAACTATGCCAAAAATTTTATTCTAATTCGCATGAATACATTCATCAAATACAAATATGAAATAAAAAACTCGTTAGAATTTCTCTGTTTTTGTGCAATCACGAAGAAAACAAAGAGTTTTGAACTAAGGGAATTGTAGACGATGGTTGTTTTTTATGCAAATAAGTGCAAAGACAAATGATATTTCGTTTGTCAATGAGAAGAAAAAAGAAACATCTGACGAAAATAAATCATTTCAGTAATTTCTCGCATCTTCTTCTTCTTCTTCTTTTTTAAGTGTGAGTTAGTACTTATTGCGTTGGATAGAAACGACATCAAGAAAGATTATCCTCGTCTAAGAAATAAAAAAAAAAGATGAGATCTTCTCATTTTGCTCCATTTGATGTTAATTGACAATAAATGAAAGAAAGTTCGCATTTATCATCACTCGAATATTGTCTTCCGAACGAGATATTTACAATTGAATAATTTGAAATAGGACGTTTCTTTTCGTTGTTCGAAGGAGTAATTACACGATGACTGTATTGTCAAACTAATTCATTCATTCATCTCTAATTTCTTTTTTGTTGTTGTCTTATCCGATAAAGCATGTCGTAGTTTTGCTTTTCCTTTTCTTAAAAAATTAATGCATAGAGAAAAAAATTACCGATAAACATAAGAAGAAGCAAAAGAAAACTGTTACTCTCCGTGCTTGTCAAAAGCAAAAGTATTCTGTCTATGTTTCTCTCTCTCTCTCCCTCCCCTTTCTCTCTTTTTCTTCTTCTCCTCTCTTTGTTGAGAATCTATTTCAAAATAGAAAATATCTCGTATTCATCTTCAACAAACATTTGTCACTTGTTTAACTTTGAAATTGTTTATGCACTAATAGTTTTAGATTCTTGACTTTTTTTCGTTTTCAAAAACAACAACAACAACAACTATGTCGAAATATCCAATGGATGTTAATAATAATATTTTCTCGAATTTTATCAGTCCAATTTTGCCGGTCAATGAAAGTTCATTTTCAGCCTACGATTATCTCTACGATAGTAATGATAATAATGCTACATCAAGTCAGACCGTTGGCGGCCCACAACAACTCGCTATTATACTTCAACAATTATTTTTCAAAATGGCCGATAATAAAACATCATCGAAGACCCATTCGAATGCACCATCAATGAATATACCGTTAGTTTCAACTGTTTCCTATGAAACAATTTTACCTTCATCAAAAACACAAACAGACAGCTTTTATCTTCTCTCATTAATATCTCTTTGGTTTGTGTTAATAATTAATCCTATTGTGGTAAAATTTTAAGAAATTGAAAAATTAATTTGTTGTTTTCTTCTTTCTATTCGCATCGTTTAGATTTTCTTTGGTGTTACTGGTAATCTTCTAGCAACATACATTCTTATTCGTTGTAATATTGCTAAATTACCTGTTTCATTCTATACAATCATGCTCAATATATCCGATACATTGAATTTATTAATACCAGTTCTTATTTTTTGGCTAGATAATTGTATCAATCGAACGCCCGAACGTGGCTATTTTCGAGATCGATCGAATTTTCTTTGGTAAAAACAAACGAGAGAGAGAAAGACAACACAAAATAAAAACAATTGTTTTATTTAGTAAAGCCTTGATGTGTCCTGATCAATTATTTGCAGCGCTGAGCGCTTGGTATATGTGCGCCATTTCATTCAATCGTTGGTATTCTGTTTGCCGTCCATCTTCCTATTTTTTCCGTACGGCAGCAAATAATCTTCTGACAACTACATCTTTTGGATTAAGCTATAATACAGCAAATGGCGGTGATAATAGTCATACTGGACATAAAGATCATTCAGCAACATCGAAAACAAATCAACTTGTTTCATCGATTCATATTTTTTGTTTACCATTACGAATGAATACGAAATTTCGTCGACATTTACAAGCATTTCGCAGTATTGGATTGATAACACTCATGGGCATTTTAGCTTGTCTCTATCCGATATTTATGCACGAACTTCGTCCAATAATTTCAACAAATGAACATGTATTTGATTTGAAAAAAAAAGTTACACATACGTACACAATCGTCTGGAAACGTTGTTACTACAGTCAAAAACATGAATATGCTTATGACATAATCGGAATAATTTTATCATGTCTTCTGCATATTCTACCGTTGACATTTGTTGCAGCAATGAATATCATGATTATTGTTCGTTTACGACAACGACAGAAATTAATGACAGTTTCAGCAAATTTTCTAACATCGCAAAATAATGATAATAATCAAACGAAGAAATTAATTGAAACCAAACTGAAACCGATGTCATATACAAATGAATCGAATGTTGACGATAAACAACAACGTCAACTTTCAGCTGAAACTATTCTTTCGGCAACACGAAAAGATCAATCAACATCAACAGATCTTCCACTTCATCTCTCAACTCGGCAAACGCCTTTGCCATTAAGTACATGTACTCCTCGACGGCATCATTCTCGAGATCGTACAATCACAATCATGCTCGTTAGTGTTGCACTTTCCTATCTAATTCTGACATTACCATATCGTTTATTTTGGTCCTACAACGTGTATATCAAACGTATGCATCCAGAAAAATTAACATCATCAGTTTATTTATTACAAATGCATTATATCGATCATGTTCTACGTACGATACGTAATATACACTATGGAACGAATTTTGTTTTCTTCATATTTCTTTCGAAAACATTCCGTCGAAAATTTCGACAAATATTCATTGAAAAATTCTTTCAGAAAACACATCGATTATTTCATCATCGATCGACAATCAACAGTTCGAAGCAAATCATCGCAATTAAATCTCATCATCAACGACGAACAAGTTCAAAACATCATTCGAAACCAATTGAACCGAATTCACGAACTATATTCAATGAAACACCATCGATTCTTGGCGAAATTCCCGTTCAACCAGATGAAATCACACCAATAATCGAACTTGAACATTTTAATCTATCAAGATATGATGGTGAATTTTGTTTAAAGAAATAAAAATAAATAAAATTTTCCTAGAAAAAACTTACATTTTAAGACTCTTTTTCTTCTTTATTATTAATGAATCTGTCAAGAACTGTTGATATCCACATTTGAGACTTAATTATATCCTCGATTCTTAATCAGAAATATTTCATATAATAAGAACGTTATCTTTGGCATGCTCTTTCGTCTTCTTTTCGGATAATTAAAAATATAAGTACTTAATAAATATACCTTTTTCTGTAAACATACTCTCGATTTATAATATCATGTCGATAGTATTTAATATGTTTGTGTTTGATAAGTAAATTTCTGCTTGATTTGACCATTGAATATAGATTCATCAGAGAAGAAAAAAATTTTACTTTAATCTATTATTTGCGTGAATAGTTAAGATTAACTGACACGTCAAGATCAAGGGGCTTTCGGCTTTTTTGTCTTTATCAAAATATCAAATAGCTTTGTTTTATTATCTTTAAAAAGGAAAAACAATAACAACAACAACAGTAACAAAAGGAAGGATGTTGCTCGTTAGTGGTCAGATTGAGGATTCATTAATTCTGTACAAAGTCGTTTGGCGGTATCTAGATAAAAAAATAGAACAAAAAAAAAACACGCAATCTATTTATAAAAACTGGAATTTTCTATTCATTACTTGGAAAGTCTTGACCGGAATACAAACGTTTAGTTACTTGTGAATTATCACATTTATCTAACCAAATATTCAATTGTCCGAATGACATCAAACGTAAAGCGTTCTGAAATTGAACAATGAATTTCTCAAAAACATTTAACTGATTGAAAATTACTTGTGATTCGAACGTGATATTATTTCTTTGCTGATTACTGAGACTATCGAAGATACCTTTCGATTGATCATTTATCCAGGGTGTACGTAAACTTGGATTATCTAAACAAAAAACAAAGAAACTTATTTAATAAACAAACAAAACAATGTTCAAACTTGACAAAAGTAGACCACCGGAAAGATATTCAAGTACTTGTCGAAAAGCATTGAGTGGTGACGCAGATTTTGAGAGGATTTGTTCGATAAGAATTTCAATAATCTAGTGAAAGTAAATTTTGACTCCTACAAGAAGAAAATAGGCATTTTGACATACTTCTGAAGACAATCCTTGCCAATTAGATAGAGTTGTTGCTTTGTATCGCAGGCAACGTACTAATGGTAAAGCATACGGACGTTTACTCAATTGATTCTGAAGAAATTAATGAGAAAAGAAAAGAACTTAATTCACCAAATGAGTTATTTTTGTTTACTTGAAACCATCGTACTGATTCCATGGCATAGAAAGCTTTCAAACAATTGGTTCGACTTAGACATTCATCGGTTAAAGATTCTTGATTTGTCTGTTGAATCGTTGGTGTTGTAAATGAAAGCACGATTGAGATTTGTCCGACATCAGTATTACCATTGATTTGTATGAATTCGTTCGATGGTTGATATTCAATAGAAATTTCACCATGCCAAGGACTCTAAGAGAAAAGGATTATAATGTTCTGATTTTCAAATATGTCAGTGTCTTAATGAGCTTAAGATTGACAATTTTATTTTTATGTTCAGCATAAATCCGTAAGAACAATCCCTCGTATAACCTCTGCAAGGACATGATGATTCGCGAAAGGGAAAAAAAAAGTACAAAAGAAATATTTACAGGTAAATGTTCGTTGAATAACAAAACGATATCTTCTAAAAGTTTTCTTTTCGGCCATTGAAAACAAATGACAACTAATTGAAAGATTCGATCGGTTTTGATTAAGAGATTTTTGACGAATAAATCAACACGTGAAACGCCCATAATCAATGATTGTTGATTGTTGAGTGTTGTTATTCGATCTGAACAAGATTTAAGCGTCGCTTCAACTAAATGAATAAATTCTTCAATTTTTTCACGTTGATATTGATTAGGAATGATTCGTTCGTGAAAATTCATGAGCAATTTCGTTTGATTATCAATATCAGACGACGACAACGATGATGGAGGAGGAGGAGGAGAAGAATGAATTGGTTGACTATGCTCAGTTGTTACTTCAGTCGGTTTGACTTGAGAATCGACTTGAAAATTTGGATTCACTTTTTTCTTTAAAAAAGAAAAACGAAAGATAGAAAATATATTCGAATATCTCAGACATTTACTTTGTAAGATAAACGATGTCGTTTGCCTTTTAAATGTGCATCTCGACCGTTGATGTCATGAAATTTACAATTGCATAATTTACAGAAAAATGATTTGATATTATTCGATGTATCATGCGATGTTTCAATATATTCCATGCCAATAAATGAACAATTGGTATCAGTCGTTTGTTTGTCTTCGATGGACGGATTTATCTGAGATTCAGGTATTGCTTTGCCTAATTTACGATGTAATTTCATAGCCTAGAAAAGCCGATACTCTCAAAAGGCGAAAACAACGATGTTCGCTGTCCTACTCGATCATGTTTACTTCCATCTAAATGTGCTTGATATGCATCTGAACTCGTACATGTTATATCACATAATTCACAACGAAATGTTGACGGTATTGATTGTTGAATAAGTGCATTGCTTTCTTTTTTCTTATGCTTTGTTCCATTTAAATGAGCTTGATAGGATGTTTGTCCACCGCAGCCAACTCGACAGATTTCGCAATAATAAGTTTTCGTGTTCGAACGTCGAGGTGGATTTGAGAGAGGTACTTGTTCGGACGGATGTGTGAATGCAGCGAGAGTTTCAGCAGCTGATTGAACAATGTGATCATAGCCTAAAAATCGAACATTTCAAATGAAGACTTATTTTACGAGAAAAAAAAGGACACAAACTGTTATACTGAGGTGGTGGTGGTGGTGGTGGTTGATGGTATAAAAACGGTTGTTGAACAATATGTGGATATATAAGATTACTGAATAATATGATTTAGTATTCGAGAGAGATCAACAAAGCAAATGATAGACTTACTTGTACCAAGGATAGTTCATCCCATTATTCGACATATTCAATTGATTGTATTCGATGAAGCAAAACGATTTTGTAACGTAGCTTGTTTCTTATTTCATTTCTTTGAAGACATATTTTTATCCAATCGTTCGCTATTTGACATCGAGCACCCTCTTTTGTCTACGATTTTTCAATGGGAGATGACGAGAACGAGTCTATTGCTTTCAATCATATGTCGTGCGTGCCGTTGTCGGTTAGTATTTATTAATTTCTATTAGCAGATCTGAAAAGAGTTAATGTACGTACGAAAGATATTTTTCACCAAAGTTCTTCATCAAGAATTCGGTAAACGAACAAAAAAACAAACGAGATTGTCTTGATTTTGTTTTGGATTTTATTAGTAGATCTTCTAACTCGTTGCCTTTCACAAACATCGCAGGTGTACGCAACAAAACAATATCATTTACGTTCGTATTCATTGTCAAGTAGTGTTCTAACTCGATCAAGTCGAAATTCATCGACTATCGGCAATTTTGGACAAACATCGAAAGGTGCTGGAGGCAATGATGGTTCAGGTGGCAAACTGACTTTTCACTGTCCTAAATGTGGTGATATTTGCACACATGTACAAAGTCTTGTTTGTAAGAATTTGTTCTTCTCGAAAAATCAATCGATAAATATGAATCTTTAGCATCAACACGATTTGTCAAATGTGAAAAATGTAATCATTTTTTTGTTGTTCTTTCGGATAATGAAAGTGTGAAGAAATCGAAAGAAGATAAAATCAAAAAACGTCAACCACCACCAACACCGAAAAAAGTACTTGTGTCAATTAATCGAGATTCATTTTTATTTCTCTCTTTTGTAGATCTATGAATTTCTAAATAAATATATTGTCGGGCAAGAACATGCAAAAAAGGTTATGTCAGTTGCTGTTTATAATCATTACAAACGTTTGTATCATAATCTTCCACAAACACCAACAAATTCAACTCAAACAAAATCATCAGAAGTATCAAATACATTAATAACAAATCTACCTGCTCAGCAACAACGTACGTTCGTTCGTTTTTTATTTACCGAGGAAAGTAATCTTGAAATTTGCGTTTTTCTTTGTCTCATTAGGATTTATTCTTAATGTCGGTATTCCGTTTTATACCGTTCCGTTAGATGGTCAAACGAATACAAATAATAACACTACAAATGACGAGTTAAAACATGGAAGTTCGATCATTCATAATGAAAAACATGATATTCTATTAGAGAAAAGTAATATCCTCATGCTCGGTCCGACTGGTTCGGGAAAGACACTTCTTGCACAAACAATTGCCAAATGTCTCGATGTGCCATTTGCTATTTGTGATTGTACAACATTGACTCAAGCAGGTAAGAATATTTTCAATCAAAAAGAAAAATCCATTTTCGATCATCGTGTATGTGTTCTTTAGGTTATGTCGGAGAAGATGTTGAATCGGTCGTCGCTAAGCTTCTTCAAGATGCAAACTACAATGTCGAACGATGTCAACAAGGTATTCTTTTAGTTTATTCAAAACCGAATCATCTCTCTCTTTCGTTCTCCGTAGGAATTATCTTTTTGGATGAAGTCGATAAAATTGGAAGTGTGCCTGGCATTCATCAACTTCGTGATGTCGGTGGTGAAGGTGTTCAACAAGCATTATTGAAAATGCTAGAAGGTACAATCGTTAATGTTCCCGAGAAGAATTCGAAAAAAATGCGCGGTGAAACGATTCAAGTTGATACAACGAATATTTTGTTCGTTGCGTCGGGTGCATATACAGGCTTAGATAAAATTGTCAGCCGACGTAAGAAAGAAAAATATCTCGGTTTTGGCTCGACATCGAATGAAATACCGTCACGTCGTCGTGCAACACAATTAGAATTGTACGATCAACGTGATGAAAATTATTCGAAAATCGAAGAAGACAATCTAGAACGAGATAAATATTTACAAGAATGTGAAGCAAGAGATTTAATTGAATTCGGTATGATTCCGGAATTTATCGGAAGGTAAAATATACGAATTAACGCAAAATGAAATTAGAATAAATTTCCGAAATATTTCAATTTTAGATTGCCGGTTATCGTTTCATTTCATAGTTTAAATGAAGATATGCTCGTACGAATTTTGACCGAACCTCGAAATGCTTACGTACCGCAATATCAAGCACTTTTTCAAATGGATAAAGTTCAATTAGATTTTACTGACGGAGCACTTCGTTCAATAGCTAAAAAAGCTCTACAACGAGAAACAGGTGCACGTGGTTTACGATCGATTTTAGTACGTCAATAATTGAAAATGTTTTTGTTATTTGTTGACCTTTTTCTTTCTTCTTAGGAACGAATTTTACTTGAACCCATGTTTGATATTCCTGAATCGGATATCGTTGGTGTTCGTGTTGATGAAGAAGCAGTTAAAACGAATAAATGCCCGGAATATATTCATTCACGTTCAAATAATTTAACAGAAGATTCAACAGCAATTGATATTAAAAATACTAACGATAATGATAATAAAATTTCCATACCAACCGGTTAATTTCAACATACAGAAAACAAAACAAAAATTATTTTAGAAATTTATAGCCTATTTATAAAAGAAAACAATCGTTCTCCATTTGTCTAACATTTAAAAAAAAAAGCAGTTTTTTTTCTCTCTTTATACATATATCTATTGTGAATGTTTTTCTATCAGTAACATTTTCACAATAACAACAACATTAAACTCTTTTCTTGTAAATAAACCTAGATATTATAAATATATGTATGCACTTCAAACTATTTCATAATAATTATTTTTTTTTAATCATTATTCATGAACTTTCAAAACAAATGAATTCGTCTTTTGCACATATAATAATATATCGATAGACCTTGATCTTTCGATGTAGAGACCGCTAAAGCAAATAGTATGATCACGTTCTCTCGTTCTGCTTTTAATCGAGGTGTCGAACAAGTCTTTCTACTTTTTCGATCGATTTGTATGTAAACATATATATGTATATATCATCACATATAAACATACCAAAGAAAGACAATCGAGGTTAATCATATGAAATCGAGAAAAATCTAATAGAAAACAGTGAGAGATCAAGTGATATCTTTGTTCGTCAGCGATAGTAGATAAACCGTGTCAATGCTCTCGTTCACTTTCATTTTATAAACGAACGCCGTCAATAACAGACGTAAAGCGTATCAGATAGATAGAAGGGACGGTAAATTATCGCCGTTGTTTTATGCGTTTTATCGACATTGCTGTCGAATTTATAGTAAGCCCCAAGATGAAACAGGTATGTGAAATGAAAACGATGAATTTCTAATGTGACAATTAACTATTCTGATTTCAATTGAAGGGTCATTTGAAACTGTTATTGTGCCTTCTATTGGCAACCAGCGTCACTGGTCAAACAAGTAAGAAGAAAATATTTGTAATTTTCATAACGTTCATTTCTTTTCTTTCATTTGATTTTTGTAGATGGCATGTTTAATCAACCAGGTATAGGCGGCTTCGGTGGTATGAGTGGTTTCGGTGGACTAGGTCAATCAGCAGCTGGAGGTTTCGGTGGTATGAGTGGTTTCGGTGGACTAGGTCAATCAGCTGCCGGAGGCTTAGGTGGTTATGGAGGATTCGGTCAGTCAGCTGCTGGAGGTTTCGGTGGTATGAGTGGTTTCGGTGGATTAGGTCAATCAGCTGCCGGAGGCTTAGGTGGTTATGGAGGATTCGGTCAATCAGCTGCCGGAGGTTTAGGTGGTTATGGTGGATTAGGTCAATCAGCTGCCGGAGGTTTCGGTGGTTATGGTCAACAAGCCGGTTATGGACAACAAGCCGGTTATGGACAACAAGCCGGTTATGGTCAACAAGCCGGTTATGGACAACAATCAGCTTACGGTCAACCATCAGCTTATGGTCAACAATCAGCTTATGGTCAACAAGCAGCTTACACTCAACCAGCTGCTCCAGCAGCTCCTGTACAAGCTGCTCCAGCTAGTACTGGTAGTTATGGAGGATCCGCTTACGGTAGTGGTCCAACTGATGGTGGTGCACCAGCTCCTGAAGCCCCAGCCGCTCCAGCTTATGGTGCTCAAGCTCCAGCTGCTCCTGCTTATGGTAGTGCGCCAGCTCCTGAAGCACCAGCTGCCCCAGCTTATACTGCTCCAGCTGCTCCAGCTTATACAGCACCAGCCGCTCCAGCTTACGATGATGCTCAAGCTCCACCTGCCTCAGCTTATGGTTCTGCTCTTTCATCAGCTCCAGTTCTTCCAGCTGTTCCTGCTATTCCGGCTTCTCCAGCTGCTTCATCATATGGTGGTTCATCATACGGTGGTTCATCATACGGTGGTTCATCATACGGTGGTTCATCATACAACAGCGGCTCATCATACGGCAGTGGTTCATCATATGGCAAATCATATGATAACTCATATAGTCATTCATATGGTCAACCATACGGTATTCAATCAACAGGTGAATATCAACCATACTATGAAGAAAAACTCGATCTCTCAAAATGCGGACCAAGTATGTTTGTTTTATTGTATTCGATATTTTTTTATATTGTTTTTTTTCTCTTTATCTTTATAGCACCAGTTGAAAATCCATGTACTGCATATGGTCCACAATATTACCCATTACCCGGTTATCCACAATGTTACATTCAATGTGCTTTTGAACGATTATTCGTCAAACCATGTCCAGCTAACCTTGTTTGGAACGCACGTATAAACGTTTGTGACTGGCCAACAGTTGCTGCTCCAGCTTACGGTGATAACTATGGTGCATCAAACTACGGTTCATCGAACTATGGTTCCTCGTCATCATACGGATCAAGCAGTAGCTATGGTTCATCTGCACCAGCCAGCTCATATGGTCGACGAAAACGATTAACAACTGAACGTAAGAAACGTAATTATGGTGCTCCAGCAGCCCCAACTGGTACACCATACAGCCGAGTTACCGCTTATACTCCAGTTCGTGCTGCTGCAGCTTACACTGCACCAGCTGCTCCAACTTATTCAGCACCAGCTGCTCCAGCTTATAACGCTCCAGCTGCCCCTGCTTACAGTGCACCAGCGGCTCCTGCTTACAGCGCACCAGCCGCTCCAGCTTATTCAGCGCCAGCTGCTCCATCATACGGTAGTGGTTCATCATACGGTAGTGGTTCATCATACGGTGGTTCATCGTACGGTAGTGGTTCATCATATGGCAAATCATATGATAACTCATATAGTCATTCATATGGTCAACCATACGGTATTCAATCAACAGGTGAATATCAACCATACTATGAAGAAAAACTCGATCTCTCAAAATGCGGACCAAGTATGTTTGTTTTATTGTATTCGATATTTTTTTATATTGTTTTTTTTCTCTTTATCTTTATAGCACCAGTTGAAAATCCATGTACTGCATATGGTCCACAATATTACCCATTACCCGGTTATCCACAATGTTACATTCAATGTGCTTTTGAACGATTATTCGTCAAACCATGTCCAGCTAACCTTGTTTGGAACGCACGTATAAACGTTTGTGACTGGCCAACACTTCCTGCATCTGGTTATGGAGATAACTATGGCGGATCAAGCTACGGTTCATCATCATATGGATCAAGCAGCAGCTATGGCGCATCAGCTCCATCAGTATCTTCATATGGATCAAGCAGCAGCTATGGTTCATCAGCTCCATCAGTATCCTCGTATGGATCAGCTGGAAGCAGCTACGGACGAAAGAAACGTGATTATGACAACAGAGGTAGCTACAAGAGTTACGGAAAAAGCAATTATGGTTATAAACCGAAAAAACAACCATTTCCAGTTCCGTTCCCACTTCCATTGCCATTCCCAATTGGTACGTAGTTTATGAAATGATATGTATTAGTAATATTTCATTTTATTTTCGTCTATTTTTAGCACCATTCCCATTACCAGGACCAGTCGGATTCCCAGGTCTTGTCGGATTACCCGGTCTTCCACCTCCAATCGGTCTCCCACCTCCAATGTAAATATTGAATTTTTTTTCCTATCGCATATATGATCATTCGTTTTCTTATAGTGCACCAATAGGCGGTGTACCTCCAATTGGCGGACCAGTACCACCAGTTGGCGGTGCAGTTCCTCCAGCCGGTGGACCAGCACCAGCTGCTCCAGCTTCAGGTGGTTATGGATCATCAGGTGGCTATGGCGGATCAAGTGCTCCTCCTGCTTCGGGTGGTTATGGCGGATCAAGTGCTCCTCCTGCTTCAGGTGGTTATGGTGGTGCAAGTGCTCCTCCAGCTACAGGCGGCTATGGTGGCGCTGCACCAGGTGGTCCAGTCGGTGGTGCCCCAGTCGGTGGTGCTCCAATCGGTGGTGCCCCAATTGGTGCTGGCGTTGGAGTTCCTCCAATTGGACCCGGTGTAATTCCGTACGTATAACAACTGTGATAAATTATTCAATTTGATTTCACATTTTCCTTTTCTAGACCACCAATTCTCCCTCCACCAATTATTCCACCACTTGGCCCTCTTGTGCCACCACTTCCACTTCCAGTCGGTGTTACATTGCGTCAGTTATTTTGTGTTTTTAATATAATATGTAAAAAATAATTTGATTTTTTTTCAGTTCCTGGACCATTCTTTCCATTTGGCCCTCCATTTGGCGGACCATTCGGTATGCCATTAGGACCTCTTGGACCTGGTGGTATTGGTGGACCATTAGGACCACGTAGACGTGGTGGTATTGGCGGACCATTTGGACCTGGCGGTCTTGGTGGACCATTTGGACCTGGTGGTCTTGGAGGTCTCGGAGGTCTTGGAGGTCTTGGTGGACCATTTGGACCTGGCGGTATTGGCGGTCTTGGTGGTCTTGGCGGTCTTGGTGGTCTTGGCGGTATTGGTGGTCTTGGTGGCCTTGGTGGCCTTGGTGGACCATTTGATGATGAGTAAATACTGAATAATAACATGTGCCATTTTATAATCTGTGTCTATCATATATTTAGTTTTGGTGGCCCATTCGGCGGTGACTTCCTTGACGGTGATTTCGATGATTACAGCGCTTAGTAAGACTTCTGACAAATGTATTCATCGTTTGATTTTCATTGACTTGTTTCTTTTAGTATTAATCCATTCAGCCGAGGCTTTGGCGGAGATCACGACAGAAAAGGTTACGGAAACTCATACTCGTAAGCAATTGATTTTTTTGATAAAACACTATCTATGGATATTTTTGTTATTCAATCGTTTAGATCATATGATGATGATTCATACAACAAAGGATACAAAATGTTAGTTGAGAAAGAAAATTTTCTTTTGAAAAAATTCAATTTAATATTATTTTAGGAATGGTGGCTTCAAGAGCTACGGCAAAAACAAATACAATGATGATTATGATGGTTATGATAATTATTATGGTAATGATGATTATGGTTATGGAAACAATAAATACGGCAACGATGACTATGGTTATGGAAACAACAAATATGGTAACGATGACTATGGCTATGGAAACAACAAATATGGTAACGATAATTACGGTTATGGAAACAATAAATATGGTGGTAAATATGGTGGTAAATATGGTGGCGGTTATAATGGCTATGATGATCGACGTAAACGTTCATACGATTTCGAAACACCTGCACCAGAAACACCAGCTATTGAAGCACCAACATACGGTGAAGTTACAGCTCCAACATACGGCGAAGTTGCAGCTCCACGAGTACTCTTAAGCGGACGTATGTTATTTTCTATTACTACTGAATAATAATTAATTTTCATTTTTGTCATTTCTTAGCATCACCATGTGTTGGCAAACCTCCACGATCAAACACACCTCATCCAACAGATGCTGGCAAATATATTGCATGTATCACCGAACAATCATATGACATCATGGATTGTCCAGCTGGCCTTTTCTACAACCCAACACTCGATCAATGCGAAAGTGTTGAAAAACCAAAATCATTATGTGAAACCCTCAACCCATGTCTCAATGGCGGTCAATGCTATGAAACCAGTTCACAAACATATAAATGCACATGTCTCGCCGGTTGGACAGGTGAACAATGTGAAACGCCAGTTTCATCATGTGCCAGCAACCCATGTGGTCTTGAAAACGAATGTCATACATTAAAAACAACCGACTTCAAACAAGATTACATTTGCGTTTGTGATCAACGTCAATCATATGGCTTAACATGCGGCCGAAACACCGTTCCCAGTCCATGTTTAGCTGCTACACCCGAACGTGAACAATACTATCCATTTGCATTCAGTGCTCAAGCTTTCGTTCAATGTAACGGTGACTTATTTAACATTCAACCATGTCCAGGAGGTTTACTCTGGAGTCAAGATTTAAAGACATGCTCACGACCTGAAACACCAGCTGAATTACCAGTTCAAGATCAAGGTTATCAATATACATCGGGTCAACTTCCACAATTACCACGTGTTACTCTTCCAACAACCAGCTATGCTGAACAAGTTGTTCCAAAACCACAATCTTATCAAGTTCAACAACCAATAGCTCTTCCGGTTATGCTTCCACGTGTTCAAACTTATCAAGCTCCAGCTAGATCATTCGCTAAAGTCTTTTCGATGCCATTCCGATCGACATTCACACATATGCGTCAGTTTCAACCACAACAATATCAAGCACCAACTTCGTCAGCAATGAACTTGGCTCAAACAACATACGGCTCACAATTATCTCAACCAATTCGAGCAATTCATCGTGTCTTTCAACATGATTTGAAACAAGTTCCAGCTACAGCATCCGGATATCGTCGATAAATCTTCTTTATTTTTTAACATCGTCTCTATCTTTTACTTTTTTATTTGTTTTGTTCGTTTTACAACAAACTTCATGACCGTTTTAGTTTTTTCTCTCTCTCTCACTTTTTTTATACTTTTTCCGTTCCCTTCTACTGCATACACTTGTAACATCTGGTGAACTCGATTCGATGCAAACAATCGTTGAACATATTTGTAAAACGAATAGAATGCATCGATTGATTTCGTTTGTAAAATATAAACTGATATAAAAAAAAACACAACTATCACTTTTATTTATTCTTCGACCTTGAATATACACGGTTACTTATAAAATACGACTGAACAGAAAAATTCGTTTCGATAGCAATCAATTAAGACAGTTTCTTTTTACGCATCAAACGTTCGTACAAAGACAATCTTGTAATAGAAATTGTTTGCCAATTAAGAAAAAAAAGGTGTGTATGCTGAATCAATAAAGTCTCTTTTGGCAAGAAAGAAAAAGCCAATTGACCATCGTATCAGATAGATAAATTTTTTCATGTATACAACGCATAAAATATTGACTAAGAAAAGAATAAGTAACGCATTCTCGACAAGGTTTAATAAAACACAAATAAGATAATGATCGACTGTCGCATTTTCTTCTTTGCTTGTAAATGTATGGCCTTTCTTTTTCTTTCGTGTGATGTTCTGCTTGATTGCTTATAATACGTTCTCTTACAACACATATAATACATACCGAGTAAACGAGTATAACAGTAAAACAAAATCTCGATCAATTGCAACAGTCTATTGTTTCAATCGGATTAATTCGAGCTGAAATGTCTTTCATACGACGTATGTTCGGTGGAGAACCGAGCGATAATCTTCGAATTGTTATTACACGGCACGGTGAACGTGCTGACTTTGCATTAGGAAAAGGATGGATGAAGGAAATGCAACAGAATGGTGGACATCATCCGCTTGTTCCCGAATTAACACGACGAGCACATTTTGGCGAATGGGCTTATGATCCACCATTGACAAACAATGGTGAACAGCAAAGTGCATTAGTCGGCAAAAAAATTCGTAATCTCGGTTTAACAATAGATTATTGTTATTCGTCGCCTGCCTACCGATCCGTGCAAACAGCCAATAAAATCCTTGAGAGTCAAGGACGAAAATCTGTTCCGATTAATATCGAACCAGGTAAGACAAAAGAAAACAATATTTATATTGTGACAACGTACATATCATTATTCTTATTGTTCGAAAATAATAGGTTTATTTGAATGCTCGGCTTGGTATAAAAAAAATCCGTTAACATTCATACCTGCGACTCAATTGGCTCGTGATAGAAAATTTAATATCAATACACAATATGTGCCGTTCTCTAATAGTATCGATCCAACTGAAGATGAACGACAATATTACAAACGATCACGTCGACTTATTCGAGAAATTATTCGAACACATAAATATACAGGCGGAACAGTTTTGTTAGCTGGACACGGCGGTTCAATCGAAGCTGTGACACGTGGTCTACGTGGTCTACGTCACCGACGTGGTCGACCTGAGCATCTCGTTCAAGAAGCAATGCGAGTTGATTATTGCAATTTTGCTATACTCGAACGAGATGCACGGACACGTGATTGGACTGTTCGATTGCCTCAATCATCTGGCGAAGTCTTCGAAGCAAATTTATCTAATCAAAGCATCATTCCGCTCCATGGTGTCAGCACACAGCGTATTACTCACCCAACGACTCAACGTTTGCCAACCGCAAGAGCAGTTCATCACTCTCATCCTCATCAACAACAACAACATCATCATCATCATCATCATTATCGCTAATAATTAGGATATACTTGTTAGATATATATTTTTTCTGTCTGGAGAGCAAAAAAAACACACGCACACACACATACATATAGAAAATTTTTCAAGTAAAAGAAAAAGAAGAAGTGATGCAACACTCTCAATAATCTTGTTCGAAATGCTATTGACTTGACTGAATCAATTTGATATCTGATACAAAAGAAAAATACGAATACAAAGCAAAAGAGAGAGAGAAAACAAAACAACATTCATAGAAATGTTTTTTTTACGAAAGAAAAAGCAGAATGATTCATCGCATTTTACATTCTCGTATCTTCAATATCATGATCGCTATTTTGTGCTAATTCGTACCGTGTTCGATCATTGTGTATATGTGCATGATTCGCACCTTGAGCGATCATGAGACATATCTATAGAAAAAGAAAAGAAAATAACCGCATAGTCAATAGAACGTCATTTCTTACTAAGCTGACGATTATCAAAATCGACGAAGCAGTTGTAACGATACTTAAGCTAAAATAATCTCGATACGACTAAAAGAAAACTCGAAATATATTTTCATTCGAATAAATAAATTCAATCGACATACAGGATGACAAATATCGGCGAGTTTAAATTGTCCAGGTTTTTCATCTAATCGATGTGCATGTTGATTAATTTCATTCAAAACTAGATAAATAGGAAAAGTCCATCTTGTGTTTCTCTCGAGCAATAACTCGTTCAATCTATCTTACTATTAACAAAGCTTCCACCAGCTGTTCCATACCGATTATTACAAACGACAAAATAGATATAGATTAGGCCATAGAACGGAATAAATGTCAAACAAACAATAGCAAACCAAACAAGAGTTAATAAGAATGTTATTAGAAGAAACTATAAAAAAAAACGAACAAAAGTGAAAAATCAATAATAGAAAGAATTCTCGATTTGAACTTACGAAACCATTTAAAACTCGTGCACAAATATTCTTTCGATAGCTCCAGAAATTCTTTCGAGTAGTTTTGCCACTTAAAATACTTGCGAGAAATAATGAACATAATCCAAATGAAAATGTGACCATGATACCACAGCCAATCATAAGTCGACTTAGTTGTAAACTTTAAGAATTCAATTCGATTTAACGTTCAAATTTGAATAAGTTTCCTCTTACCACTTATAACAAGCCCACTTCTCACTATTTTCAACTTTGTATAAAGTATATATTGTTGACATTGTGAATAGGACACATCCGATCATTAATAGAAGAAATGATATCAACGATGGATAAGGAGTTTTATAGAACATTGTCAACGTTTTTCTTCTTCTTCTTCTGTTGTATGTCTATTTATTGATCTAAAAGAATTGGAATAATATTCAACAAAGCTACACTGAGCAATGAAACACTTCGTTTCCGATTGCATAATGCAATAGATGTTGATAGCTGAACGAGAAAAAGAGAAAGAAGAAAAAAAAAGGCAATAGATTATTCTCCAATTGATAGACATACGTACATACATATACGTAATCATCAACACCGTTCTGTATTATTACGCAAAGAAAAAAAGAAAGAAAACATAGAATGAGAGAAGAACATTTTTTTTTCTCGACTAACTTTTCGAAATCATTCTTGTCATCTGTTGCTTAATTTTTCTTTCTCTCTCTTTATATAAGTTCAAACAAAAATTCAATAGCGTTTCTCTCGCGGGAGTGAACATATATTTACGGCAGAGTGATTATTTCAAATAGCTCAATGGAGAGATCAGATCATTTCTCCTATTATGTAATACCTTTTTTTCCTATCAATTTCATTCGATGACTAAAACACAAGAACGAGAGTCTACAGATGTGACATTGATAGCACACACACAAAAAGGAAGAGAAAATGTAATCAATTGATTTATATACGTATATGTACAGAGATTCATAGACTTCGAAAGAAGAAATAAAACAGTATCTATGATTGATTTAATCACATCTACTGACACGGCTCTCTGTTCTCTTCAATGAGCAGACCAGTAGAATGCGAAGGGAAAATGCTCTCGCGCGCGCGCGCGCGAGAGAGAGAGAGCAAACAAACATGCGACCTATGCAATATTAATCATGGGGTTGGCATGATAACGAACCAAGGTCAGAAAAAGCCAATAGCCGTAAGAAATGTTAACCGTTCGAATCATATTGTTGTTGTTATTATTTGTTGCTATCATACGATATCAACATGAAAGTATGTCTAAGATTTCCAGATATTAAAACACTGCCATCGATTATTCGATAACGCAGTCGATTTGATTTGAATGAGAGCATCAAGTAAACTGTTGTTCTTTTTTTTTCTCTTTCTCTTTTAACAGCAATCGATGAGGAAATGAAAAGTTCTTTTTTCTCCTTCTGATGATCAAATGAGGTACATATTTGTTTTATTTTTCTGAATAAATAAATGATAAAATAAACGAAGAAAAAAAGAAACCGAACGTCTACAATAAAAGTGAATATAATTTCCTAGTTTTTTTTTCTTTCTTGACAAAAGATTAAGCTACATCACTAGAAAAAAAACAAAAAATAAATAATAACCGAGATGAAATCCGTCTATCTTCACATATTGAAATATAAAACAAAACAAAACAAAACAAAACAAAACAAATCGAATGCTTCTGTGTTTTACTACTACTCATTCTACAGAAGCATCTTTTATGACAGCTTCAAGTCTACTTTAAGAAGAAATAAAAATAAACAAGTCATGCGCGTTTACTTATACAACAAGAATCACGCCGATCTAGATTAGAAAAAAGAAGAGAGAGAGAGAGAGACAAAAATACTATCGAGAAAAATGTTTATATACAAGCTTTCCTAATAAAAATGATGTACTTTCACTGTTCGCTCAAACCAATATAAAAAAAATATACGTATATATATATATGTATGTATGTATGTATGTCTAAAGGAAAGAAAAACTAAGTTTATCAGAGAAGAAGAAGAAGAAATTTAAAAAAAGTTTATTGTTTTAATGTTGATGAAAGTAGAACATGTCGGGTTGGTGTTGATGGACTTGTGTCCGACGGGGGTGTTTGCTGTGTTGTTGTTGTTGTGGTCACTTTCGATTGTTCAATCTAATAATTCTCGTTATTTATTTTCTTTTTCTTTGTGTTAACGAACAACTTACAAGTGCAAGTTTTGATAATTCTTGTTGAAGTTGATTTTGTAATGTTCGAACTTGATCAAGTGGTAGTTGCATAAGATCTTGATCGTTTGGTAATAAACGCACATTATGTATGAGTAATTGACGCATTTGTTCAATTTGATGAAGTGCATCATCACGTTGTTGAATAGCTCGTACTTTTTCTTGTTCATATTGAACGGCTAAACGATGATTATCTTCGGCTTCATGACGCCAACGATCGGCTGACTGAAAGCAAGAAAAAAGTAATTCGCAATAAGATGTTTGTGTTGTTTTTTTTCTTCATACTTCTCTTTCTTTGGTTGCCAGAGCTTGCATTTGAAAAATACGATTTTTCATAAGATCGATTTCGGATGACGATGAACTCGATGAATTCGTACTTGTCGTGTTCAAACGTTGAAGCATCGATTGAGGTGAAAGAGGTAGATCTTGACTGAAACCAGCCATTTTATAGAGTTCACCAGGTCGATTACTGTTTCCACTGGATGTTGACGGTTCAGGAAATAACGTATCAATAGGCTAGAAAAATGAATTCAGTATTATTTTTTTTTAAAATCTATTTGATTTCGATTACCGATTGAATCGATTCATCGAAGAGTTGATTAGGTGCATCGAACGGTGATTTAGCTGATGACGATTGCGAGAAATAATCGGTTGAGAACGAATTCGGGATATTCATCGGTCGAGTTATATGTTGTGATGTTGAATTTGTTGGTGAAGTATTGTTTGTTGTTGGTGTTGTCGTTTGTTCGAAACTATCGACATCATTTGTTGCTTTGTCCAGATCTTTTTCGTCGACAAGATCATCGAGACCCATGGCTGTTAACGACGAACCAATTAGATTTTTGACATCAGTTGGAAGTGCTTGATCATCGAAATAGTTAGTTGTCGGTGTTGTAACCGAATTGAAATGTGCGTGAATCGATGAAAGTAGATTCGATGCAGCTGAATTCGAAAAGAACGATGTTGGCGGCGGATACGAATGACTAGCAGCTAGTGCAGCTGATAAAAGTATCTGTTCGTTTAGAAACGGAGATGTGTTTGACGGTAGTTGAGGTTCATACGGATGTAAACGAGAGATTTGAGAGAGCATGTCTTGAATTGAATAGGAATTTGCCGATGGATATGGCTAAGAAAATGAGAAAACTATTGTAAGATGTATTCGAAATGAAGTTATTTTACGGGCCGATCAAATGGTTTCATCGTAGTGCCAGGATATGATCCAACTTCGAAAGCCGATGGTTGAGAAGACTTTTTCGGAATGTTTCGATTTGTTGGTAATGTCTAGACAAAAAATATATTTTTCGTTTGTGTTGTTGTTGTTGTTTTTTCTTCTTCTGCTTCTTACATTAAGAATACCGACTTCTTTTTCTTCAGGAATCGGAATAAATGATGATAGAGGTAGTTCATTAGTATAATGCAAATCGAAATCACGATACGATTTTAATTCTTCTACAAAAATAAAATGTTCGAATCGAATTTCACGCGTCGAAAACATACGTTCGATATGTGCAAACGCGCAGAACGGTCCACGTGGACAATAGATTGTCACAGAAACATCGTTACATTTGGTTGACTTATAGATCTAAATGAATTCAGTTAAATATCGTCGAAATGGATTCGAATATTGAATTTACTTCAGGATGAAATTGTTGTTCCGTTCGTGTATGACAGTATTTACAGTTATCACCTGCTTCGCAGACAGTCGGATCAATCCATTCATCACTCTGTTTAACATGTGGACAAGGCGTTGATCTACAAGAGACAAAACAAAATCATCGATATTCATTCATTCATTGTGTATTGACTTGTATTTATATATCGAAGGATTTCGACGTCGATCACGCGGATTATGATACTGTGGACAAGCATAACCTTGTCGACAGAGACGTGGCGGACGTTTACATGGTTCAGTTTTATAATTCGCCAAAACATAATGTGAATCTACGATGATTAAAAACAATACGTTTGTTTTTCTCTCGCTCTTTCATTTTCTTATTACCACTCCATTTTGGATCATCGTTTAATGCACGTTCATTTTCTAAACTAATACACAATCGTGCTAATCTTTCTAATGCTAAATCACTGTTCTGCATTTCTCGACTATCAAGAATTGCTTGTCGTAGATCATTGGCACCATGTGCATACGAACAATGTAGCCCATTTTTTAAACAATGTCCTTTAGCATCTGTTTCATGTGTACATAAGCCCGTTTTGTAATAACGTAAATGATAACGTTTTTCTGTATCATTTGCATTTCGATGTAAAAGTAGACATCTTGAGGGAAAAGAAAAGCAATCGATTGAATGAAAAAGAGAATATCAATAATAATCAAGGTGAATTTACTCGTCACCATTTGGACAAACACCAGTTTGTTCATCATAATCATTACAATAGAAATCGGGATCGTATGAAAATGTGCCATCAGGTCGACGACATGGTCGACGACGACGTTGATTTTGAAAATGCCAATAAAAACACGAGAAAGGCCGATGTCTACAAGAGATAATTTCGTTAAATTTCAATGAAATCTGTTCATTTCTTGTCTCATCTTACTGTGTACATTTATGTTGAAGAAATAATTGACATTGTTCAACACGAAAATCTCGTAAATAACTACACACACATGAAAACATATCTCTAATTCAATAATTCAACATACTTTAAATGTGAAGGCTTTTCAATTAAAGCAAGTTGTTGAAACTCATTAGCCATAATTAACTTTACATGAATAGATATAATATAAAAAGCAAATGTTGTTTTCGTTTCAATTTATAAAAGAACTTCTCACATGATTTATTCTTTTTTTTTTCTTAGTCTCGTTTTTTTTTGCTACGCTATTTTTTACTTATTTGTTGACAGTCAGGTGATGTAGATGTCTTATCCAATCGGGTTTACATAACGAACTATTCGATATGCAATAGAGGACGCTCGTTATCTGTATCTGGGAAAAAAATGCAAGCGATTATGATATACTCGAGATTCTATTTTAGGTAGGTTTATTATCAAGATATAAAATAAATACGAACTTATTTATTTCAATCGGACAAATCCATGATTCGTTTAAAACATTCTCCAATCGATAGATTCAGGTGTTGGAGAGAACAAGCAAAAAAAAGAAAGGAAGGAAGGTAAAATGGCGAACATAGGTCAATGAATTTCTGTCAATCGAAAAGAAGAAAAAGACTCGTTCAAGGTTACATCCGAAAATGAAAAATTCGATACTTATTAGCTTCTTTTTGCTAATCTATATTCAACAGATACCTGGTAAAATTATTCGTGAAATGAATTTTTCCATTTTTATGTCTCTTTCTAGTTGAGGGTATTCAATGCTATCAATGCAGTAGTGAAGAAGATGAATTCTGTCCAGCATTTGATAGATTTGATGAAACAAAAAATGCGTTAGTCGATTGTTTTAGTTTAGAATCCTATGTGCCAGGACACATGTGCATGAAAATGGTCAAACAAAGTTATGATACATTTTATGGTAACACGAATTTTGAAAAAGAAAATCAATCGATGATTATTGTTGTTTGTTTGTTTGTCTAGCTCGAGGATTTAAAACTGTGATACGACAATGTGCATCACGATCAACATTAGGTGTTGCTCAAGGTTGTCGATATTTCGTCGATGAAGTCGGACTTGAAGTTGCTGTCTGCGTAAGTCGTCTTCGTCTTCGCGTTTTTCTCCCCTCGTTACATTCGAATCTTATTCGTTTAGTATTGTGAAAATCGCGATGGTTGTAATGGCAGTTCATCAATTCGTTATTCGATATTTTCATTACTAATGACTGTACTCGCTAGTTTTTATTTGTATAATCAAAAATGCTAATTATCACCGTCCACATGTGCGTCATTCCAAGATTTTGTACATAGGTATTTGGTTTTTTCTTTCGTTTATTCTCAGTTAATATGTATCTCATATAATTTCTTTTTGTCTTTTCTTCTTTTTCGTATGTTTATAAGAATTAGCTAAATAAAAATAAATCAATTTTTATGATAGAATGTATAATTTCCATTCTCGTTTAAATGAAGTTCAAGTTGATGATATTGCTGAAGAGTTTCACGATGACCAATGCTGATCAATGTCAAATTTCGATCGATAAGATATTTGTACATTTTTCTTTCGATGTTTTCATCGACAGATGAAGATATTTCATCGAGAAAGATGAGATTGAGTTTGGGATATTGATCCAACGTGAGACGATAGATCAATCGAATGAATGACAAACGTTGTAATTCACCAGGTGATAAAAGATCCTGCCAAGGACATTTCGGACAAGTGTGTATATTCGAATCAATACAATTGAGAACGTGCGAAAGATTCCATTCGGCAAGATATTGTTCGATTTGTTGTTGATCAACAATTGTCAACGATTGAGGAATTTGAGGATAGGAGAGTTCATCGAATAACGAACGATTAGTGAAATAGGGACGTTGAGGAAGAAGATAAGCTCGAGATGAATCGAAAATGAATGAACCTTGAATATTTATTGGCCAAAGTGAATGAAGAATACGAAAGAGAGATGTTTTACCAATACCACTATCGCCTGTGATCAATAATCGTTGTCCTCGATTGAGAATTAAATTTAAATTTTTCATAATAATATTTGCATCATTATTCGGAGTTGAATACGAAAGATTTTTGATTATTAAAATTTGATTTTCTTCGACAAAACTTTCCGATTGATTTTTTTTCCATGACGAACTAATCGCTTTCAAATATTCAATAAACGATTGAACACGATGTGTATTCGCCGCAATCAAAGAAAATTCGTCAGCTAGACCATTGAGAATATTCAAACGATAGATTAAATATCCAGCAGCGAAATATGTTCGACTTATTGCTCCTGCACGTTCGTTCACAGGAAGATCATCGAAAAGATTGAAATTGAATATAGCTAATGCAAGGAGAAGATAGGCGATTATACTGCCAATGTAATCATATAAATGCGTTGAAAGATTGAGGAAAAATTCTCGTTGAATTCGACGAGAAACAATCGGAAGAAGTGTACCGAGAAAATAACTATCGAACTGATGGTGTTCAAATGAATCACCATTGTAGAATGCAATCGGTTCGTTGTATGTACGAATTTGTGTGTGAAGAAAACGAAAATTACCTTCGTATGCATTCTGTCGAAAGATAATTCGGGATACAGCTGAAATGAAGATCTTATTTACTGCAGTCCAAAGAATAAAATAGAGAAATATTGCCAATGGTCCATAGAAATTAGTGACTTGCCATGTTGAATATGTATAATAACCGATAGTAAACGGTGAAATAAGTAGTACAGGTAGATTTGTTGAAAGAGTTCGACAAAGTGAATCAACATCTTGAGTAATACGTTGATCAGGATTGTCGACTGAATTTGTTCGACTGTTTAATAAATGATAATATCGTTGTTTTGTGAAATAATATGAATGTATGTATGTGACAAGTCTTGTTCGCCATTTAAGATAGAGAATCGATGATAAGAAAATTGAAAATGCCATAAGAATGGCATTCAAAACAACAAGTCCAAACGAACGAATGACTAACCAAGTAAACGCCGAATAATTTCGTTGATCACGTGAAATACTTAATGCAGATGTAAATGCTCCGGAAAGTTGACCAACAAGATAGATAACAAACTGTAGACCGATCTCATTTGCAAGAATCAAGCAGATGACAACGAGAGAATGAGAATAGAAACGTTCTTTGTGATCAATTGCGTATTTTGAATGACAAGAAAATGGTATGAATATACGAAGGAGATGTAAAAATCGTTTTAGAAACTCGAAATTAAAACTATTCTTTGAAGACATGATGGATAGTGTTTCAAAACAAAATGGATTATCAATGAGCGTTTATGTAGGTTAAGTTGCGATTATCGATCAGTTTTCAAAGGTTAACTGTTGATATTTTCTTTTTGGATTGAATGCTTTTTATAAGTACAAAAAAAGAAATGATTTGACATTGTTTTTGTATCATGTTACAGTATGAAAATTTAATTTTTTTGGGATTTAATAGATAAAAGGAAAATCAGTGAAAGTGCATTGATATTTGTATATAAATAAAACGGAAAAATATCATTGAAAACAGTAAGAGACGTCGAAATTAAGATGTTTCGAATTATTTCGTTAGTTTTGTTAATTAATTTAACAAATTTACCAAGTGTTGGTAAGATGAATTATTTTCTACAAACTATTTCAATAAGTTATCGATCTGCTTTTCAGCACCATGTGTTGCTTTGTACGGCCAATGCGGTGGTAGTGGCTGGCAAGGTGCTACTGACTGTTGTGACGGAGCAACTTGTCAATATGGTAATGAGTGGTATTCTCAATGTCTTCCAGGACCTACTGCTCCAACAACAACAACAACGCCATCATCAGGCGGTGGTGGTGGTGACCGACAAAATGGTGTGACAACTCGTTATTGGGATTGTTGTAAAGCAAGTTGCGGATGGGCAGGCAAAGCTTCAGTCTCAGAGCCAGTGTTAACATGCCAAAAAGATGGTGTTACTGCTGCTGGTGTCAACGAACAATCAGGTTGCAATGGTGGTCCTGCTTACATGTGTAATAATCAACAACCATGGAGTATTAGTGCAAATCTTTCTTATGGTTATGCTGCTGCTCATATCGCTGTTTGTATTTCAGCATATAAATTCATTTCTATGAATGATCATTTTTTTTTGCTTTTGTCAGGGAAAAGGAGAATCAGATTGGTGTTGTGCTTGTTATTCACTCGTGTTTACAAGTGGTCCCGTTGCTGGTAAAGAACTGATCGTGCAAGTAACAAATACAGGCGGTGATCTCGGCAATAATCATTTCGATCTTCAAATACCAGGTGGTGGTTTTGGTATTTTCGACGGATGTACATCTCAATTTCCTGGTCCATACTCTTGGGGTCAACGGTACGGTGGTGTCAGTCAACGATCCGATTGTTTTAAAATACCTGTAGTTCTTCAAAATGGTTGTCTATGGCGATTCGATTGGTTTCAAAATGCTGATAATCCATCAGTAAGTTTTAAAGAAGTTACATGTCCCAATGCGCTTGTTCAAAATACGAAATGTGCTCGAAAATAATCTTTTCATGAAATAAAAAGAGAACGAACTTTTTATTTGCAACTAAAACAATTCAAATACAAAAAGAAAAACAAAACAATTCGTAATCTGTACATGATTAAAAATAACAACGATTAACTGTTGTTCTGAATGTTGTTTCGTCATCACTTTCATCATTGTCCTCGTCGTCGTCACCATCGGTTATAATCTGCGAATGATTTTTTCGTCGTGATTTATTCAATCTCGAACCATTCGTACCCATATTGTCATATTCTGATTCGAAATTTGATAGAACATCTTCGGACAGATTATCCGGTCTTGACGAATCCAAATCACTGAGATCCGATCGAGGCATCGATGTTGAATATTTTTCGAGTAGAAGTGGTCGATTTCTTGCTTTTAAAGATTCATGTCGAATAAGATGTAACGTTTTTCGAAGTGGTTTATAACGAATATGATGATAGGGACGTTTGACTGGTTTAGAATTCGAAATAGGAAATGTATTTTCTTGAAGAGTGTCCGATTCATCACTTGAATCCATTTCAATGGCTGAAAATCGATTTGGTTTTCTCGGTAATAATGGTGGTGGTGTTTGTTTGATTTGAGAACGAAATTGACTGAGTTGATCTTCGAGCCAACGTTGTAGTAAATCTGTATGACAGATTGTGATCGGTGATTCTTTTGATTGTGATCTACGAATAAAAATGACGAAGAAGTTTTATGATTTTGAGATCAGATGAAACAACAAACTTAGAAAGATTTGTATAGCTTGATGAAAGACGTGTACGTTGAAGATTTCTCGATTGATAGACACTGTTTCTTGTCCATGGTTGTTGATGAACCGACATTTCACTTTCGGACGTATCGGCAATTAATTTTCGAGCAAGATTAAATCGTTTTGGACGAAATTTTGGTGAAGGTGTTCGCTGTACAATCGTTGATTTATCCTCGGTTGTCGTCATATTAACTGTAAATGATAGATCACATGGACGTGATGGATAATAACCATCGATCACTGTTTCAGACACTTTCATTTCTGATTTATCGACTGATGGATGATCCCAACCGGAGAACGATGACATTGTTTCTTCATTTGTTGTCGAAAGACTTTGTTGCCGTTGTTGTTCAACTTGTGAGGATTGTTTTATTAGACTTTGTCGATCATTATTCGTTCCAAATGATGCAGTTGTCGTTGTTGTTGTTGTCGATGATAGAAGTTTTTGTTGTTGAGATAATTGAGATTCATCTGTACTCGACGATTTTCGAATGGAACTTTGACATTCGTGATTAAAACTTATTGGAAGTGTATTACGACCTTGAAAGATATTCTCGCCAATTAATCGACCGAGAAGAAAATAAATTGTCGTATTACTTTCGATATTCATCGAAGTTTTTTGTATTGAACCAGCTGTTCGATAGAGATAAACATCATTGAGAAGATTGTAAACTGATGATGTTATTAAACAATGATTGATCGGGATTTTCGAGAGAAGATATTCAAGAAATGATAAATGTTCACTCCAAATATCGATCTTCGGATGTTTAGAAAAATGAATGAGAATTTCATTCAATGTACCAATATGAAGACAAGCCGATAGATTGATTTGATGACATTTTAATCGTTCGTTTATATCGAATAGAAATTCGACTAAGATTTGAACGAATTTCAATGAATTCGAAAGATCTAATGTGAAGATCAATTGTTTCATTGTTGATTTTTTATGCATAACAATATTTGAATATTGTTCATTAGTTCGAAGTAAATAATCGATATTCTGTATAAAATCACTGAGTTGACTTTCATTTTCATGAAATTGAACATATAAAAATGCGATATGTTCATATTTGAAATGATAATGTTGAGTCAACGATTTCGTATTCAAATAATATTCGATCGTACGTTTAGGAAATAGAAAATTTAATTGATGAATTAAATGATTTTTCTGTCGATTAATAACTAATCGTTCGTTGTCCATTTGTTTTAACCAAAGAAAATCGATTTTTTCTAACCATTCCTGTACATAAGTCAATAGAATCAACAGTAAATTATGTAAAATAATCAATGTAAATGTCGTATAATGATGTAGATCAGTTATCGATGTCATATAAACATTCGTCATCAACCAAACATATTCGAATATATACAATTGTAAAGTCGAACAGATCAGTAGAAAACATGTCTTTATTAACCATGAACATTGTCGAAATAATGTACAGAAATACAATGGATAGAGTGGACCGACAATGAGATATTGATGATAATTTCGATTGAATATCGATGATTGATCATCGGTTTGATTGGTCGTATGACGAGGAAAAACATATTGAAAATTTTGAATCGATTGATATTGTATGCCAACGTAAATCAATGTCGAAATTGTCAAACAAATAAGAATATTTAAGTGAATCGAGAATCTTTTATTCGTATCAATCGATGAATAGAATATGTAGATTAAAATAATCAAACCAATGATAATCAATGGAAAAATAATTAAATAATAGATATTTAAATGATTGAGATTGAGAGATTGAATAACTGAACCGAAAAGAATGAAAAAAATGAATATGTAGAGAAAGATTTTCGGATGATCGATTCGATATTGTGTTTGAAAATCTTTTGTTAACGATTTATCTTTGAAATTTAAACTAAACCAATGTAAACAATCGGATGTTAGCTCAATGAGACAATGTTTTCGTATTGAACGAGATAATGTCATCGTTCCGAGATGTTTTTCAACGAAATATTCGGCTTGAATCCGTGTTAATTGATCGATCATATCGGATGTATTCATTGGCATGATAGTTTGAGATGATCTATCATGATTTTGTGAATGACAAAGAAAATAAACTGAATTATTCGTTGAAGATAGTTCGTAGGATGAATTCGTTTTAACAATTTCATAGATTTTCGGCGAGAGAGCAAGGAAATTTTGATTCGAACATTGTTCACGTAACCAACGTGTATAATTATAAATTGAACTTTGAAGGAATTGATTTGAATAGATTTCAATTTGATCATAATCGATTCCGATAGTTAAATGTAAATTCCAATGAGTTAAATCATTGACATGTTGAATAAAACGTACGAATTCCAAAGCTAATTGACAACTAGTTTCAATATGAAATTGTTCGGTTTGATTTTCGTTTGGAATAAGAATTAGAATCGTTTCATTATCGAATATTAGAAATGCATTTGGTCGTTGTTGTTGAATGAATTGTTCGATTTGACAGAAAAGAACGTCGACTAACGAAGCAAGTTCATCGTTCGTTCGAAGACATGTTTGATGATTTAATGAGATCGAACAATTAATAATCGTGCCGAATTTGGTTCGAATCAAACTAATGAAGAGAAAAGAAAACGAGGAAATGTGTTTATTTTCTTGTTTTATTCGAATGATCTAATAAAGTAAATTAGTAATTGGCTTCATATGGTTCGAAAGGTTAATTTCTACATATGACATCATCGAGGAAAATGTCAGTATCGATTGATATCTCGTCTTCGATTACAATAAATATTATTATGCTTACTTTGATGATGCTGTTGAATTCATTTGTGGACAATAACGAAGAATAGTTGTTAGTTTTTTACAGTCAATATTCGATTGATTTTTTTCAATAAGATTAAGTTTGTAAGCTGAAAAATGTTGACGAATATTTTCAATGGATCGAATGTAAAAATCTAAGCCCGTTAGATTAACAATAAAATGATAGATAATCAACGCGAATAACTCCGATAGATGAGAGGATTTTCTTGATAGATAAATATGAATTATTGATATCGACAATGAAATAATCAATGATTGAAGAAAAGTAAATGTTAGAAATGCGTAGACAAGTAAAATCGATATACTGGAAAATAGAATATGAAATTGTTCGGTTTGATATGTGAAAATCGATGGAAGAAGAAGTAAAACGACGAGAACTAAACGTATACAAATCCAAAATCGTCGCCATTTTCGATGTAAACGAATAAGACAAATAAGAACAAATGAAATAATTGTAAGAGTTAAAAAGCAAATAGTTCGATAATCAAATCGATGCTTAGCGAATACGAAACGGCAAAGACAAAGTACACAAAGATAAACTAATGACAATAATGGAAGAAAAATTTTCAATGCAGTTTGACTGAGTTTAATAAGAAATTTTTTATAATAGAAATTCACGTCATCACAATCGATCATTCGATGAAGATTAAAATAATTTCGAAGTATATTCATGATCATCATATCTAGAGAGAAGAAGCAAAAACAAACAAACAGACAAGGAATGCAAGGCTCGTTTTTTATCGTCTTCATCAGCTTAACCATTAGGAAATAATTACAAAATAACAGATCTTTGGAGACTATTTCGGTTATTCTATCAATAATCTACATACATTATGGTACTTTCAGCTGGATGAAATGATCGCGTCTGTCGTGTCTATCTCTCTCTCTCTCTCGATATATGTATATTAATGATGAATTATACGTGCAGCATGATGTGTGTGCGTTCGATTAGAGACGTAAAAGAAGAATTTCTTTCTTCTTCTTCTTCTTCCTTTGATTACTACTACTCGTAGTCTACTGCTGGTGCAATATCTTTCTCTCATTTTTCTTTCTCTTTCTCTCTCTCTCTCTTCAGCGTTTGCAAGTGTTTGAGTCGTGTTTCATCGTAGTGACCTCTGGTCAAAAATTCTTCTAAGCTTACTTACTTACTTACTTACCATTCTTTCAAAGAATAAATATAAAGAATAATCATTTTGTCTCGATGATGTAATTGCAAATAGAAGAAAAAAAAGCGAGAGATTTCTTGTCTCAAGGCTGGAATTCTTTTCGAAAAAGAAGATATGTCTAAGATCTGATAAAATTAAAAAAAAACGACTTGTCCTTGATAATGCCCAGAAACAACAAAAAAAAGAAGAAGAAAAAATCTAATGTGTGTGTGTGTGTTTTATTCGACAGTCTATCATGTTTCAAAAGTGTTTACACATATGAATTCTTTGCTTTTATCCAAGGTTTCTCATCCGTTTTTCCTTTTCGTTCGGGATTAACATGCGCTATATCAATTAGTAGAATTTGCGATACTCGTTTGTGTGTGTGTGTTGCTCTCACATATTCCATATGCTAGAAAATAGAAATGACAAACGATTGATTCGATGATCATTCGTAGAGAAGAACCTGTTTTATATATGCGTATATGTATTGCATAATATCAAGAGACTATTAATAATCTAATGGTAAAAACCAGTATGTTTATTCCCTGAGGAATGAAATCGAAAGTATTTGATTCATGTCGAACTCGACAGGTGATTTTTTTTTGTTCTAATTTACTGGTCATAATCAACGCTCACCAGTTGGCCAGTCATTTTCTTTTCTCTGAACTTGAAATGATGATCGTCATTGTCGATACGAACGGGTCATTTGTTTTCTTTCTCTCTTCTTTTGCTTGTTGTTGGGGTCAACTTGAAAATGAAGAAGTTCAATCGATTCTTGTTCGTTGTCATTGTTTTCAATTGGAATTATGTCAATAGTGAAATGCACTGTAAGATCTCTCGATACTCAAGAATATTATTATTATTATTATTATTATTATTTTTCTTTCGGTAGTCTATTTGGATAATCAGACGCTGTGTAACGATGGATTTGTCCGATTAGATAATGATCATCATGTCGGAAGAATTTATTCACATAGTGATTTTCATGTAAATCGAAATCGATGTTTTTTGTCTCGATTTGTATATACGAGTGTGTGTGTGTTTAGAATAAATATTTCTATTTCAATGATCATCATTGTTCAATAACAATTCAAACAAAGAAACGTGTCTGGTTATCGATTGAATATTTTCAATCGAACTCAAGTTCGTCCTTTCCACGATGTACAGAAGCGAAATACGCTGGCATCGATGATCGATTACAAATTCTCGATGTAAAAATTCAACACATTGAGAATTATTTCAATCAGTCACTTGTTTTTTTGTTGCTCTTAGGGATATAGAAATGGTTCAACTCTACGTATTATCTGTGGAAAAGATACAGACAAACGTTTTGATCATAGTCCATTGGTATTGAAAAGTTCAACATTTACGATCGATTGGCAAACAAAAAGTCAATCGTTCGGTTTCGAATTAAGATTTGTTTTGTATGACTTAGCCGTCGATGGGCAATGTCCGAATTCGAGTCAATATCAATGCCGTAATCGACGATGTATCGATCGATCGTTGATTTGTTCGGACGAAGACTTTTGCGGAGATGAAAGCTATTGGAAAAATCAAGAAGATTGTCCAACAAGTATTGTGATCTTTGTTTTTATTCGTCAAATAACATCAAAACTATGTTCTTTTTCTTTAGAAATCTTTCGACCGACATTTATTCATTGGCAATTTTTCGTATTTATTTTCATTTGCTTTATTCTCGTTTGTATTCTTCTATGTCTGATGAAAATCTGTCAAAAGTATCGCAAACCAAAGCAATGTTTAGATATATAATAAAAGAAAACAAAAAGACATGAATTTATTGACTCTAACATTTAAAAATACACGACAGATTCTAGTGGAAATATTTGAGATTATCAATATGATCGAGTTGCCGAAGAATGTCATAGTCTTCGTATTTATCATCGTCGTCCGAAAAGAAATCGTCTACTGTTCGATCGTATCGGTCGGTATTGAGCTGTTGAACGAGCGAAGACATGGCTGAAGTTAACGAATCAGCAGCGAGAAGAAGATCTGTTCGTACTAAGGAAATAGTCGAGTTTTTTGTCGTACAATGATGAATGGGTGTTGCTGGCGTTGAATAACTTCGAGTTGTTGATTTTCTTTGCAGAACTTCACCGAGATTGTCTAATTGTACTGTTAATTCCTCTCGACTTTGTTGTAATTCTCGAATACGATGTTCTAATTGTCGTTTATGTTGGATTAGTGATTGAATTTCATCATCGAAATATCGATGTCGAACTGTTCGATAGGTCGAATGATTCGGAACGAGTTGTTCGAGAGATTGATGTTTAATTTGTGAACGAAGGGTATTGATTTCATGGAGAATACGTCTAGATAAATATTCGATTAGGAAAATTTTTGAAAAATAAAAGATCGTCTACCGATTTTCGGCTTCGAGCTTTGCGATAGTTAGTTTTTTTTCCGCTCGTTTTTGATCGTGATGATCTCGTCGAGAACGTAGTGCGTTCGATTGATCGACGAGCGACGCTAAATCTTGTGAATACGAAGCTATTTGTTGATGTTCATCAATTGCAGTCTTTTGCTCGTTATCAATCGTCAACGGACTTGATAAACGAGCGGATTTGTCCATTTTAGGCACACATTGAAATGATCTAAATTCACTGTTTTTTTTCTACGTTCGAGACGACAAAAAACACAAAGTCTACCTGCGGAGAGAATGTCGATTGGTTGACGAGAATGTGTATTCTTTCATTTCGTGTGTCGATAAATGCTGATTCGATGTACGACCACGCCAGAAACAATCTTGACATAATTGATATGAACGTGGTTGACATTGTTGACATTTGTAACGAAAACCGGAGAATGACGGACGTTGACAAACAGAACATTTAACTCGATGAATAACTAAATTAAAGAAAACAAGAGATTATTTCATTGCTCAGATCGCTTTTATCAGCAGAGAAGTTGTTTTTTTTGTTCAGTTCAAAATGTAGTAGAAAAAATAAGAGCATCATTGCAAATGAAACATTCTCCTACCATTTTCGACGCTAATCAATCGATCGAACGTGATCAACCATTGAAGACAATGCGGCGTCGAATTGTAGATTAATAAATCGAGAAATTGATTGACATTAATCGGCGTTGGCAAGTACGAAAAGACAGATTTTTCGTACGCAGTTGAAGAGAGTTCTTGTAATGAATAGGGCAGAGCAAGTATATCATGTAGAA
>ERZ781398.650-NODE-650-length-39127-cov-4.408553_pt1 | contig 39127 bp, 51 predicted proteins | sample MGYA00433077_ERZ781398 | MGnify/ENA primary metagenome ERZ781398 (study PRJEB29847, sample SAMN06458254) | wastewater metagenome | isolation source: Wastewater bioreactor | place: South Africa: Cape Town | study: EMG produced TPA metagenomics assembly of the... | reverse complement strand
AATATGACAAGAAGAGAGAAAAAAAATGAAATAACAATGGTTTTGCTTATGAATCGACACCGGTTATAGAAAGAAGAAAAAACAAACAAACAGAAAACAGCTGGATTGAGCAGAAGACAAGAAAAAAAACCAAAAGAGAATACACTCGGATGAGAAGAAGAAAAAAGAGAGAGAGAGAGAGAGCTATTGCGCGCACATAAAACAGTAAAGAAGAAAAAAAAGGAGAAAATGTGTCTTTGTTCTAATCACGACGATAAAAGAGTAAATAAGGCGTAAGTCTATCAGCTTGTGTTGGATTAACAACTTGATTTGATGTCACTATTTGAACATTACTATCATCAAATCTCAACCATCCTTGAAGACCTGGATGAAATACATCGGTAATATAATGTCCTTTGGTTGCATGATCGCCTTGATGATATTCAACAGCGAACAATTTGTATCGATCATTGGCATGTTTTCTTGCTTGTTCAGTTAGAATATCTGAAGAAAAAAGATTCATTCGATTTTACTCTTAAATCTTCTCTTGTTTTACTTTTTGGCAATGTCAAATTGACTGTATAGTTAACAGATTTGTTTATTTTTTTAATACCATCAGTTTCATCGTAGAGAAAACATTTCAAATGAACAATAAGTATAGGTGGCAATTGTTCAATTAACATTGTTTTATTTGTATGAGCCTAGACGAAAGAATTTCATTAGTAAAATCAATGGAAATTGATTGAACGTTAGTTACATTTTGACGATTTTTACTATCGACATAATCGGAAATAGCTGATTGTTCACAGAAACGTAGAAGAGCATCATCAAGTGTCGTGATTTTCGGATCTTTAATGTCCAGTGAAAGAGTAAAAAATGGTTCATTGACGACGGATTTTTGATTTCCCGAGCTGTGGACAATTGAACGAAATTTACCGGCGAAAATTTTCGTTATAAGACTATTTTGAATTTCATTCTATCAAAAGAATTTTTTTAATCAAACAATTCAAATCAATAAAATTTTAAAAACTTACCGTTCGAAGAACATGAGTACGATTTCGTTTGCCAACTTGAAGCCAATCTTCGGATTTTTCATCACCATTTAATTGTAAATCAGCCGTTAATGTCGATAAATCTGAACTAGATGTAGATTCTACTTTCAAATAAACGAATAAAATCTTATTTATCTTTCGATTAAATTCGAATTTCCTACCATTTTTATTTGAATTCTGTAAAATTTGACAGATTTCATCGTGAATTTCACTTAATAATTGGCATAATAGTTCATGTGCATCTTCTTGTTTATTTTTAACTAATTCAACGGGTGTATTACGAAGACGAGCTAGTTCTTGAAGAACTTCAGTTGCTTCGAATGGATTACCACAGACGATATCTTTATGATTTGTATTTGGTTTGCTTCGATCCATTTTTTCGAATTGATTAACAAATGAATGACTGAAAAGCGAATGTTAACTTGCGCCAAAATGAATGACAAGGAAACTTACAGAGCACGTATGCATGGAACAGTTTGATTATCTGTTTCTTCGTTGAGTGGGATATGTTTCATGACATTGAAAAAAGCTGGACAGGCAAGGAGTGCTTGAAGAGTCTGAAGAAGAAATTCGAAGTTTTGGAATTGAAGGAAAATTAGGAAAAAAAACGACGAAGACGTACAGCATTGACGTAGCAGTAGTTACTTTTGTTAAGTAATCCACGAGGTTTAATGGCCATAGCTGATGGACGTACTTCACATTTGGAAAAATAATCTGCAAATAGAAATTCATAAGTCAAAATAAACGAAATCAAAATCGAAACCGAGACCTTCTAACGTTCTTGAATCTTCACCGTTGCTATTGTAAACATGGTAATTTTGTTTTGAATGGAAAGCATTCGTTGTACTATTTCTTCCACCGTTTTGTTGTTGAGAAGGCGTTGTCGTTGTTGTTGTTGTTGTTGTTGGTTGTACTTTTTGAGCTGGACTAGATTGTTGTGTTTGAGCTGGTTTGGACGATGAAGTTGTTGTTGTTGTTGTTGTTGCTGTCGGTGCTGGTTGAGTACCACGAAATAAAGCAGCCCATGATGATGGCTTCGATTTGACTGATGAAGAGAGATTATCTGAAGATGGTTTTAATGTTTCAATCGATGCTGCACTAGCAACAGATGTTGAATAAATAGATGATGTATCAGGATTATTTGTATTCAAATTGGTTTTATTAATTGTAATCGTTTGTGGATGATCGTTATCATTATCTGTATCTGTTGTTGTTTCTCGACTATCCGATTCGAGTTCATCGTCATCATCGTCATCATCATCGTCATTTGTTGATTGTTTATCATTGTGTTGATGTTTTATCGTTGAATCGACCCATTGATCACATGAGATGTATCGTTCATTATTCGTATTTTGTTCGATTTGTGGTGTTTGTTCATTAAGATCATTTTGATTATGATTATTTAATGTTGATGGTTCGAGCATTTGTTGATATTCTTGAGTATAATAACCAGGTGGTCGTTTCTTTTTTGATTTTCTATCACTATGATGTCGAGTATGTGATGATGATGATTGTTTATTTATTTTCATGTTTTCAACGGACGAACTTTTCGATGAATAAGGAGGAGATGTTAGAGCGGAATTAGTTGATTCTTGATGAGATAGACTGCCGTTACATGAATAGGACACGCCGGTACCACCCGACGGAGATATAACTGGTGGAATATCGAAACCGAATTCGATTGTTGCTGTCAAACAATCGTCAGTTGTCCATGGAAACTACAGAAAGAGAATATTGTTTTAGTTTGATGAATAATTCTATGTGTGTGTGTTACTTTAACTCCTTGTTTATCATGATCAAAGAGTGTTTCTGCTTCTTGTTCGGAAAAATCGCCGAAAACAAAATCCTGTAGAAAAACGGAAACGAACAATGAGTCATCAATAGTGAAATTACAACGAAACAACTTACAGCCATTGTTGATTAGAAAGAGAAGAGACAGGATGCACAAGAACAAATAGAAAGAAGGATTTTTCAATGATTTCAATTAATGATCATCAATAAATACTAAATTGTCAATTGTTTTCGTTTTGCCTGAGTATAATCATCTAAAAATAATTGCGTTGTTAGATTATGTTTATTTAAGGAATCAAACAAGTTATTTCATCAAGACTGATTCAAATAGGTCAACATAAAAGAAGAAAAAAAAGCGAATCATCATCATCATCGCCATATGAAAAAATACGTTCTTTCTTTCTTATTTATTTGTTTCTTTCTCATCCTGTTGTCGTTGAGTCCACATATTCGATCGATTAACTTCGGTATTTTCTAACTACCAATGAGAAACATTGTTCAATTGAAATATTTTCCTCTTCGTTACATGAAATCAACGAACAATTCGATCAACAAATAACTTGTTCATATTTCAAATTTGTTAAATAAGATTTTTTCTCAATAATTTTCAACATTTCTTCAATTTTAATTATGACATCTATCAAATAATAGATGTCAATCATAGTCAAAATTCGATCATTTATTTCCTCTCTTAATTATTTTTATTATTCTTTTTTTTTTACATTTGCATCCCAAATGTTCCCGTTTTATATATTTGCTATTATCTTTACACAAATAAATTCTCTCTGAATATCATCTGTAGACACAAAAAATGATCATCTTATACTCTTTTGGCGAAGAACAGAGATCATAATCTCGGTGTCTGGTTCATTTTCAAGGTTTTTGTCTGTCTATCAGTTTACATAACATACGTGAATCATTACTATTCCATAGCATCCTTTCATTCTTTGGATTCTCGTACATAATTGAAATCTCAATGATTCTTCTCCTCTCGTTTTCTTAATCTTCTTATATATCCATCTTCAGTCTCTTCTTCTTCTAATACGATTACGTCTCAAGCATGAGAAATCAAATTAAGTATTTGATAAATTTAATTTTTGATATTTTTTTGTTGTATCTTTCACTCACGTTTTATACACATCGAGCTTTACAAAAACAAACGAAACAACTCATGTGCATGTGAAAACTAGGAAAAAAGAAGAAGAAGAAGAAGAGAAAAAGAGAAAGAAAATATGACAGACATACAAACACACAAGAAAAAAAATCATATATAAAAAAAACCAAATATTATTCTTAGAGTGTGTGTTCCAAAGATAAAGAAAAACGATTTTTCTCACTGTTATTAAATGTATATATATATATATATATAAATCAATATATATATATATGATCTAGTCATCATCATACACTCGTATTTGTTCTTTAGCTTGACAATAGATTAATTTCACCGGTTTGAATTTTGGTTGAAAGAAGGATTAAGCAGATGACAAATAGACAGACGAAACAAAAATAAAGAAGAAGAGAAGAAGAAGAAGAAAATGCATTCTTTCGGATGTCATGTTGAACGACTCTCACGTTAAAAGAATACATTGCACAATATCTACAGAAGACAGAGAAAGAGAAGAGACAAAAAATAAATCGACGATATATTTCTGATAAATTAAGGGAACATTTTAAAGAAAAATAAAAACCGGTTAGTTACACTTATTGATTGTGCATATCTAAAGAAAAGAATTAATAAAATCAATAATATAAAAAGGTTAATATATTACCAATAATAGGTCTTTTCAGCACCGTACGTAGAATTGATGGTGATGTTTCATTATGTGAAAGTAATTGATGATTAGTGGAAGGAAAAAATGATGAAAATTGTTGATGATCATCATCAATCAAACCGTCATGATGATGAACAAGCGTTAGAAGATCATCATCTTCATCTTCTTCGTCCAAACCATTGACATGAAGTAATGTTTCAATATCTGAATGATGTGGTTGATGATGATGACTATAGAGTGTTAATGTACCATTGGAATTCGGATGATGATGATGATGATAACCACCGGTTGATGAATTGAGATTTTTATTATTCGGATATGTATGACTCGATGTTGATGATGCTGATGATGATGACGATGTTAAATTCGTATTCGTATTGTTATTATGATTTGTTGTCGTCGTTAGAATTGGTGGGGAGAGTGATGATGATGATGAATGTGATGATGTTGAATGAACACGTAGATACGTATGTTGATCATCAGTTGGATCCATGGGTTGTTGTTGTGGTAGCGAATATGTTAAACCATTATTATTGTTATGATATGTGTCCATTGTAAGTAGATGATGATCATTAAGTATCGGCTGTTGATGATAGTATCCATTTGTTGAATTCGTATCATAATTGGAACCATGATGATGTTGATAGAGTGTATGTGAAGGTTGATGAGAATGAAAATGATGTGAATGATGATGATACGAATAATCACTGGTATTTGTCGGATGTGAAGATGTATTTGATACATAATTTGATGTTAGATCATCGAATGGATAGGTTGTTTGTAATCCACCCGTTGAATTCGAATTTGTTATTGGTGTTTGAACAGATGTTACATAGAGTTCTTGATCGTATAAATGATTGATTGTTGAATCTGAATCTAATTGTGTTGACCATTGTTGAGTATCGTAAACAGGTATTGATGAAAGATCGTTCGATGATATTTGATGATTAGTTGATTCTTGTTGTCGTTGATTAGTTGTTAATGATCGAGCAGTTTTAAGCGTTGTACGTGATGCACGAAGTCGTTTTGTTGTTGATGTTGTTGATGATGTAGACTTCGGTGTTTGACCGAGACGACGTCGTGGTTGTTTAACACCACTCGATGAATTCGAATCATTGGTTGAATTTGGTGACGAACTTTTCTCATCGGGATTAATAATCCACCAGGATGATTTGCCTGTGCCTTCGCTTTGAATACGTTTAAATCGATTGTGTAAAGATAAATTATGTCGAATAGAATTCTATTTCATTCGATGAAGAAAAGAAAAAGGAAAAAGAGAACGACATTTTTGACAAAGAACTTTTTTCTTTCTTTTAATTTAATAATTACCTTCCATCCTGCACTACTGACTCGGTCGACTTTATTACGAAAAAACGGAACGTATTTTATCATCCAATCATAGATTTCCGATAATGTCAAACGTTGTTCAGCACTTGTTGTTATCGCTTTACTGATCAATTCGGCGTAACTTAAATTTCCCCAAGCATTCTTCCGTGTTCCACTGCCGTTTTTTTTCGACAAGCCTAATTCATATTCAACATGTTGAGCTAATTGTGGATCAATATCAGTCAATGGATTTGTGCCTGTTGTTGTTGTTGCTGCTGTTAGAGCTACTGAATTATTGACATTTGCTGTCGATGTTGGTGTTTTAGTTGCGATTGTTGACGAGGAGATTTGTGGAGAAAGTGACGATGAACACATCGATGGCGATCGGGATGCATCACTCTCGTCGTCATCATCATCATACCGATGATAATTATGAAAATCAGATTGTTGTTTAACCATTGGTTTACCGACAAATAGATTATACGATGATGAGAGACCAGACAGGCCGTTGTGCATTATCATTTACTACGAATGGTTGCATCGGAAAAGAAGACGAAAAAGCGGCTAACAACGTTGAAGATGATGATATATTAATGTTGATATAATTTTGGTAATAAAAATAAAATAGAAATCGATTTTTAGATATTTTATTGTTTGTTGGATTTTTTTATTTCTCTAGAATATATACAGCTGATGATTGACTTCGATTGAAATGCTAGATATGAAAAGGAATATAGGAAAAAAAAAGTTCTTTCATCATCTTCTTCTTCTCATTCTCGGGTTTTTTGTGCGCAGCCGGAACCTACGAATGCCTACAGTGGCATCGAGAGCGCACAAGCGAGTCGTTCAAGGACGTGATTAGTGCACGCGTCTTGCCGCCGCTTCTTTTTCTTTTTCTCGTCCCCTATACCCCCTTTTTCTAGCCCGACTTTTTTTTTCTTCTATCGACAAGAGTACGACGAAAAAAATCGTTCTCCTCCCTTTTCCCTCTCCATATTGGATAGCTGTATCGCGTAATTTTTTTTTTGCCTTTTTTTCTTTGCTTTTTTCTTCTTCTTCGTCTTCTTTTTTTCCAGCCGTTCGAGAGTACCGCACAACGCGTAATATAGAACAACGAGAGACTAACAGAGACAACCCACTAAACGCATATAAAGAGAGAAAAGAAAGGGATCGCACAAGCTTCTATGCTCTTCATAATCACATATAGAATCTATTTATCAGAAGAGAAGAGAAGAGGGAGAGAGAAGAAAAAAAAAGCGAGTCGCGTAATATTCAAAATATTTCGTTCGTTCTTTCGTTTATCTGTTCTGTTCTTTTCTTCTTCTTCTTTTTTGAGTCTTTGTGTATATTATAAATGTTGGCACATGAGAAGACGTTCTATTACGCATAAGACATCAGTAAAAGAAAAGAAGCGGAGGTATCCAGCACGATTGTAGGAGCACTCGTGCAGATTGAAACGGACGTCCGGGGTTGTGCAAACCTTCATTCTCTTCTTTCTTCTTTCCTTTTTTTTCTTCTTTTTTCTTCTCCTTTTCCTATCTTATCGATCGTACATAGACTTTAGTTAGCATACAGCCGTAGCAAATCAGCAAGACAGAAGTAGTATAAGTAACTCAACTGTTGATGATAGATTGTTAACAGAAAGAAGCAACGCTCGAAGAAATCAAGACTCTTTTCTTCCTTTCTCTTCTCTCACCCATTGTTCTTTTTTTTGCTCCTTCGCTTTCTATTAACGAACAACTACGTGACACCTTTCAACAGACATCAGCAGCTGTAAAGCACGCGTCAGAAGAGGGAGAGAGAGAGAGAGAAAAACGATGAAGTGGAATATGTTGACACACGCTTTGTCTTATTGTGGCCTTGAAACATTCAATTGACAGATCTCTCGTTCTCCGTCGAAAAAGAGAAAAATGATGAAACATAGGAAATCCAAATGGAAAAGGAAATATTTCATTGACGAGAGAAAAAGAAAAAAAACGCTGGAAAATTCTCGAGATGTAATCTATCATATATCGTTTCGTTTCAATTTCTTCACCTACTTATTCGGCTCCTACTACTACCACACAGGTGTACATGCAGCAATGCTATACTTTCTTTGCTTGACATACACAAACGAAATCAAATTACACCAATTTTTTTCCACTGAGACTGTGAGGGCGAAAGACAAGAGAGCAAGAAAATTGGAGAGGGAGAAAAACGTGTATTGATGACGTTTGTATGCATAAAAAGAGAGAAAAACGAACGAAATGAAAATGTAAAGTAATATAATGTCGACAACGGTAATCATAATCTTGTCTTTTTGTATTAAATTCATTGGGATTAACATGATTTGATTCTATTCGACAGATAAAAAGCCTACTAAAAAAAATTATATGACATCATTTTCAAGGTGAAATCACTCAGATATAAGGTCAATAATTGTCATCATCTGTAGAAAAAAAAACACACAGACAAAAGAAAAGGCATCCTATTTGGTTTAGTTTCTACGTCGAAATACTTCTCAAATTGAACGACAATGATTAGATTCGTTTCAATAGATTCCTATTGATGAACCAAATAAACCACGAGATGAAATTTCTATCCGATCAACTAAATATAATCAGATGAATGAATTCGACCATTAATTGGTAAATTTTCTTTGTCGATATGTTAGATTCGTCTAGAAGAATACAAAACTGATTAGACAATATTTTGTTTTGTCACAGTTTGTGTGTGCGCGCGCATCTATTTCGTGAAAACAAGAAGAAGAAGAAAAAAAACGGGATACAAAATATGAAATAGCACAAGGAATTAACTCGGCGTTGAATCACTGGGATTGTCTTTGGGTTTATTAGGATCTGATGCTGTTGTCGATGATGATGATGATGGAGAAGATCTTAGTTCTTGATCGAATCGTTCTTTTGCTCGATAGATTTTCGATTGCAGATAGAACGAGCCACCTTTGGCTTTATCATTGAGACTGAATAAATGTTCGTATTGTTTTTTGATTTTTTCCACATCATGTAAATCAGAATCATTTAAATTAAGAATTTGTTTTGCTTCCTAACAACAAAAGAAAATCTTGATTAAAAAAAAACCGAGAGAGAATTAACATATTGCACGTACTTGTAAACTCATTCCAGTGACACGATCAGCTTGAACTGTTTTTGCCGTTGTTTTACCACTTTGTTGAGCAGTCTTAGCATCTAAAAAATAATCCAGCTCAGACATTAATCGATTTCAGCTTTGATTTTAGTTGTCTTACATTGCAATTCTTGACGAAGTGCACGGGTAAATGCGCGTCCGATGACTTGTGCGCCTAACACTGCGATTTGTATGAGATGTTTAGCCTATTTAAAATAGGAAGAAAAAGGTATTCAGAGATAAGCACATGAGACTAACTCACCATTCTGTTTTTTGTTGAGACGTAATTAAATATAAATTCAAACGAATAGATTCATCTGAAAGAAATACATTTGGACTTTATAGACACGTTTTTTTTGTTCTCGTTTGTAAACGAAAAGAACTATTGCGTGAGACAAAAAAGAGTTTTCTATAAATATCAATCGGATTCGTTCGATCCTGATTTTACTACGTATGTCGTCATCGAATAAAGTTATATGCGAACGAATTGCATAGATGTCGGTCAATGACAATAGGAGAAAAAGAAAACGAACGTCTCTCATTTTGCTTTATTTCTTTTTTGGTTTTTGATCTTCAAACGAAAACAATTGATAGAAATATAATGTAGTTTTATTTCTTATATAATATCTTCTTGTCTTTTATGGGATAACAACAAAATCCACTGTTAAACATGTTGATGTTATCTCATTTTCTTTTGTTTTTTAACAATAAAAATATAACAACAACAACAACCAACGAAAAAAAAAAAGAAAATCGAATGATGATCATAGTCAACGAAATCGATTTGATGATAATAATAATAATAATTATTCAAGAAAAAAGTAATTACCAGCCAGTTTCTGTTCGACATCTTTAACTGAATCTTTCTTATTAATACGTGGTCGAGCATTTTCGGGATCTCGTCGAAATGTAATTTCAAGTTGTTTCAAGAACGAATTCATGCCTGGTACGAGTGCTTGTGGTTCGGATGCATGTGAATTCACTGATGGTTCACCATCGAACACAATAACACGATCGGCAAGATAAGTTGCCATAATAAAATCGTGTTCGACAATGAAACCTGTTTTTTTGGCATGAAGAATAAATCGTTTAATAACACGAGCGGCATGTAAACGTTGTTCCGAGTCCAAATAAGCCGATGGTTCATCGATAAGATAGACATCAGCTGGTTTACCCAAACATAGACAAAGTGCAACACGTTGCAATTCACCACCGGAAAGATTTTGTACATCTTGATCGATAATATTATCGATTTGTAATGGTCGAGAAACATCAGTTTGAAATTGTGGATGAAAAATAGCCTCACGAATCTTTTGATTTAATAAATCTCGAACAGTACCGGTAAATTTCGGACTGATCTTTTGTGGTTTATAGGAAATATTCAATTGAGGTATTTCAACTCCGGCATCGGGCTCTAAATTACCGGCTAACATACGAATTAATGTTGTCTTACCGGTACCATTTTCTCCCAAAAGAACGATAATTTCTGATTCAGTAAATGAACCTTCATCGACCGACAATTTAAAGCCGCCTAATTGTTTTTTCATTGAAGGATAATGATGCGTTGATAAACGTTTAACTTCTTCTTCGGAAGCTGTTTCAACAACTTTAAATGTCAATGCAACATCACGAAAACGTAAGTTTTCTGTTCGAATAAAACCTTCTAAGAATATATTAATACCTTCACGAACAGAAAACGGCATTGTAACAACACCATAATGACCTGGTGAACCGTAGAGAACACAAATAAAATCAGATAGATAATCCAAAACCGAAAGATCGTGTTCGACAACAATGATATATCGATTTTCTCGAATGATATCTCGAATAGCTAAAGCAGCTTTTAAACGTTGTTTAACATCAAGATAACTTGATGGTTCATCGAACATAAATATATCTCCTTTTTGTATGCAAACCATGGCACATGCAAATCGTTGTAATTCACCACCGGAAAGATCGGCTACTTGTCGATCTTTGACATTACCTAAATCGAATAGTTCAGTGACTTCAGCTTGATTACCCAATTCATCTTTTTTATTCAATAGATCTTGAACAAGACCCTAGAAAAACAAGTCAATCTTTTATCAATATTCGAATTCGAACATCGATCTACTTGAGCAGCTTTCGGTATTTGATCGACGTATTGTGGTTTGAGAATAGCTTTAAGATTATCTTCGAGAATTTTAGTAAAATAATTTTGTAATTCACTTCCACGAAAGAATTTCAATATATCTTGCCAATCAGGTGGTGCCTAAGGAGGTGGAAAATCGAATTCGAGATTTCAATTCGACACTAGATCTCAATTATCTCACTGAATATTTGCCTAAATTTGGTTTCAATTTGCCGGCTAAGACTCGTAGAGCCGTTGTTTTGCCTGTACCATTCGAGCCGACAAGACCTAAGACTTGACCAGGTCGTGGCGTTGGTAGACGATGTAATTTAAATGAATTCGGTCCATAACGATGTGTCGTATCTTTATCAAGATTACTCGGTAAATTGATGATTGTTATCGCGTCGAACGGACATTTTTTAACGCAAATACCACAACCGATACATAGTTCTTCAGAGATATGCGAAATTTTTGATTCAGGCGTTACTTCAATACATAATTTTCCAGTTCTATTAACTGGACTGAAAGAAAAAACAATGAATTATTTCGAATAAATATGTAGAGGAGAGGGGGAAAAAACAACGAACGAACCAAGATCGTTTACATTCTTGATTGCATTTTTTCGGTTTACATCGATCGCTATTAACAATAGCGATACGTGTTAAAGATTCTTGTTCTCGATCTTGTCTTTCAGGACGACGACCCAACATTTGTTTTTTTGTTAAATATTTTCTTCTCTCGAAAAGAAAAAACAAAGAGAAATCTAAAAAAAATGCACAAATCGATAATTATCATTGAGGATTTAGTCGAGGTCTTTTTAAAGGTGTGTTATTGCAAAATTTCTGTAACTTTGCAAGAATTGAAATTGAAATTGCTGAAAGACTACGTCCAATAAAATGAAAAAAACTTTTTTTTCTAAAACTTTTCACATAAGCAAAGACAAATCAACAACAAGATGAAATATTATTGGTATACGTACGCGTACGAATTTCCAAAAAACAGACTCTTATTGTATAGCAGTGACCTCTGTCAAGCGAAACAAGAATTATCTTATCAGTATATGAGAACATTTATCTTTCGAATATCATTCAGATTGACGATTATTAGAGTGTATTATGGACTTGTCAACTTCGACCGAATGTTTAAATGACGAAACTCGAACTTTTCAAGTTTATCCACAACGATTTTGGATTTTATTCCTATTCGTTCTATTATCATTTAATCAATGTATGATTTGGTTGACATTTTCACCTATTGCCGGTTCGGCAATCGAGTTTTTTCATATCGATGAAGCTACAGTTGATCTTCTGCTTAATTGGGGTCCAATTATTTTTCTTCCAGCATTGCCATTTACTTATCTTCTCTTAAACACTCGTCACGGCCTTCGAAAATGTGTGCTCATATTTGCAATTGTTTGTTTGCTTGCCGCATGTCTACGCTTAGTACCTTTACTTATTACATCACCAACGAACTCGAATTTTCATGATATAGCTCTACCATTTCTTCATATCGGTCAAATTCTGAATGCAGCCACAGGTCCAATTGCAATGGGACTTGTCTCTCAGCTCTCGTGCATTTGGTTTGCACCGAACGAACGAACTCGAGCAACAACATTGGCAATACTTGGCGCATGTTTTGGTGGTGCTGCAGGTTTTCTTGTTCCACCGTTTCTTGTTTCTCAAGCTGATCATGTTCCTCGTGTACTGTATTTACATGTTGCACAATCGTTTGTTGCTTGTCTATTGACTTTAGTTTACTTTCCTGCGCAACCACCGACTCCTCCTTCGCTAGCAGCTGATATGCTATTGAATGTCAATGAAGTTGTTAAACAACGATCGACAGAGACCTTAAAAAAAGTTATCTATGATGTATTACATTGCTTTCGAAATCTCTCTTGTGTTCTCGTCATGATTTCGGGCTCGTTGATGGGCGGAACATTTTCTGCGTGGGGAGGTCTTTTTGCTAATATTCTAACTCCATTGAATTACACGCAAACCGAAGCAGGTATTCAACGAATCTATCTTTTGACTTTCACTTTCAATCCGAGAATTACGTATACTTTGTCATAGGTTGGTTCGGTTTTGGACAAACCGTTGCAAATATTGCAGGTTCATTAGCCATGGGTTATATCGGCGATCAACCACGATTTCATCGGTCATTTCAAATGTTAATTTTAATTTCTCTTGTTCTATGTTTTATATTTTGTTTCCTGTTTCAATTGAGTGTTCGCACGGTAATGTGGCCGTCAGGTGCATTGATTCCATCGAGCTCAGCTTCGATCGGTTTATTTCTCTCGATAAGTGGCCTTTTCTATGGTGCAGCTTTGCCACTTTTCTATGAAAGTCTTGTTGAAATGATGCATCCATTGCCTGAATCATTGACAACATCGATACTTGTTCAATTTTTTAATCTTGTTTCATTGATTCTCATTGCTGTCGCTCCTAATCGAGGTGATCTTGTCAATCTACTTGTTTTAATTGTAACTGGAGTTAGTATTATTATGATTGCGTGTGCAAAAATTAAATATAAAAGAAAAGATGGCGAACAAACAATTCTAGTTGAACAAAATACAAATGCTTGATTGGATCGGTTAAACCAGATTACTATTTATTATTAATAAAAAAAAAAGAGAAGAGACAATGACAACAACAAAAACAAACAATTGTTCATTTTTCTTTTTGAAAAAGACGACCAATAGGTGTCCAATAGGATTTATTTTGCGAACAAGCAAATGTCGTATAATAATCATCTTCGATTTGTGCTCGATGTTCTTGACAAATATCATCATCGTTCAATGGAAGTTTATATAACGGTTCGTAGAGTGTTCGAGCCATGAGTGTTGTGATCTCACGTCCGCCAAGTTTCTGAGAAAAATACGAATAAAAACTTCGTTGAAATTCATAATTTGGATCGTCTTTCGACGGTAATCCAGCATATTCTAAGATTTTATCATTAACACAAATCCACAATGGCAATGATGGATCCGTTCCATTGTGTTTTTCCAATTCATCAATCGAATAGAAAACATCAAGTGGAATGTTATCAAACGATTGAAAATCTTTCGGACTTTTTCTTGGTATAACTTGTTGAGTATTTCGTAGACAATCGATATATTCTTGTTGAACTTTGTAATATTCGCAACCTTTTATAATTATATCGAGATAACGTTCATGTGGATTTGTTGTTGGTTGATCGTTGATATTCGTTTGATAAGCATAAACTCGATGAGATCGATTTCGATAATCGAAACAATCGATTTGAATTCGATGATAGAATACTTCGATTCCATCGAGACGCGTGATTTGTTCATTGGTTAGTAAATGAACAACACCGTGAAACTCGTCATCGACACTCGATTCAATATCAGCCATGCCGGCTAATGTTCGAAATGTTAGTTTATGATTTAAACATTTAACTGGATAGGATATCAACGGAATTAGATCGCGAAGATAGAGAGATATTGGATTGGTCATACTACCGAAAGCTAAATACCAGACGTATTTGTCTCCATTTGGGAGAACAATTTCGGCTTGTTCAGGATTATCGTGAACAAGAATCGATTCAATTCGATTTTGGTCCGGTGAAATCAATTTCGATCGAATACTTTCGCATGATAACTGAAAATTTTCATCGCTTGAAAACGAATTTACACGATGAAAATTCGTCATCATCGATATTGACTTGACCGGTGTTAGTTTTATTCGAAACAACAAGAAAAAAAAAGAGAAAGGTCACTCACACTAATTCATGAAACCAATCAGTCATTCGAACGTATTTGTAGATGGCAGGTCAAAGGCTTTTTTTTCTTATGGTATATTTTCCATTTTAAAGAGACTACCATTAGATCACTGTGACTCGCCTTAGAAAACCAAAATTACTTAATGAATAGACAAAAAAACTAGTAAGAGTTCGAAAAAATTTAAACAGTTGAATAGTCATTGTGTTGAATTGATTTAGCTAAACCAAATGAAAATTTGAGAGTGAGAATCTAAATTAAATAATTAAAATATAGGGAGTATTTATAAGAGAACTATCCCTTACTCCAATAGTTATTACTGCGATAAATACAAGAGCAAGAAATACGACGATTTCATAAGATTGATTGGTACTACCAAAACCAACAGTGAGAGCAGCAATAGCCAACAAAATATAACCGAGAAAAATACATGCTATGATTAATAATATTAGGCCAATAGATGCAAACTAAATATCAGTGAGAAGCAGAGAAATGTTAGATGAAAAATAATATTCAAGTATATTTACAATTAACAATCCGATTTGATATTGTTTATACGTGACGAAAAGTCCAAATGTATAATAGATGACTAGAACGATGATTGGTAATAATGATGTTATTCCATCGGAAATATTAACGGTATTTTGAATGACTATTGAATAAATACCAAAAGCAAGAGCCAGAAGAAAAATAAGCTAGAAAATAAACAAAAATTTAACAGTTTAGTTTCGAAAGATTTAATTGAACTGGTATACCCATTGTAAGACAAGTAAAGTGAGGAGATATTTTCGAGTGTTGAATATATTAACAATTTTATCATCGGATGATGATTGATTAACTTTTTCATTTTCATGTCCAAGTGTCGTTGCCTCTATCTGAGGTGGCATATTGAAATCAAGAACAAATGAGTTATGAAAAAGGAAGGATACATTTGTATTTTGTCTATTATTAATGCAACTCACAGCTGACACCAATATTATTCGCATGCATTTTGTTGTAAGAAAAAATTGCATCAATTTTTACACTCAATTCGAATGCAAAATAGAATAGTTCAGTTACTCCAAATATGTCTCAATTTTAAGGCTTTCTTGAAAATAAAATAAAACTCGAGAATTACTAAAACTGAATAGAATGTATTAGCTGTTCAAAATTTAAAAACAACAAAATACAATCCATAAAAAAATGATACAAAATTGTATCAAAATAATAAAAAAAAATCAAATAAAAACTAAAAATCAAGCAAAAGAAAGCATATCAGGACGAAAAGTTTTCACTTCCATATTCCCAACAATGCTGTTCATTTAATAGCCTGATGATTTAGTTAAGATGCTGGTGAGTAATTGTCGTGGAGCTGGAATTTGAGCGCCATATGATTGAGCAACTACTGGAGCAGCTGGTGCTGGAGCATATGAGTCGAGTACTTTTGGGATAACTAATGGAGCAGCTGGTGCTGGTGCATATGATTGAACGAATTTAGGAGCAGCTGGTGCTGGAGCATATGATTGAACGAATTTAGGAGCAGCTGGTGCTGGTGCATATGATTGGACGAATCTAGGAGCGGCTGGTGCTGGTGCATATGATTGAACGAATTTAGGAGCGGCTGGTGCTGGTGCATATGATTGAACGAATTTAGGAGCAGCTGGTGCTGGTGCATATGAGTCGAGCATTCTGGGGATAACTAATGGAGCAGCTGGTGCTGGAGCATATGAGTCGAGCATTCGTGGGATAACTAATGGAGCTGCTGGTGCTGGAGCATATGTTTGGACGAGTTTAGGGGCAGCTGGTGCTGGAGCGTATGATGAATCGTAACCTAAATGAAGAAATTGTGTTTCAATAAGATCAAATAAAGAAACAATTAGACAAACCTTGTGGAGCAAAGTCTAATGATGGAACTTTAAGATCTGGCCAGCTGCAAGCTTTTTCAATATCATCCCAAATTGTACCACCTGGACATGATTCAATAAATGTACGTTCACCATCACACATGATGAATCCAAGATTGTTAACAGCTAATGCATGTGGACCACTAACAGTTGAGCATGGGCTTTGATAGGCTAGAATAAGCAATTAACATAAATATTTTTTGAGAAAAATGAATAATTGATATACTTTGTTGAGCATTAAGACCATAAGCAAGACCATCTTGAAAGATGCACATATGTGATAAAGCAGCACCGGCACGGAATGATTGACATTTGGCATAGGCTCCACATGGTTGTTGTGTTTGACAGACACGAGCATCCAATTCACAGTTAATACCATCATAACCTGGTTGACATTGACATTGATATGATGATCCAGCTGAAATACATTGTCCACCAAAAAGACATGGTTGAGAAGCACAAGCATCTTCTAATGGTCCCAAAGCTAGTAAAAACAACAAAATGTCTCTCTATTTTCGAAATGAAAATTTAACGAATAACGTACTACGTTCACATCGTCGTGAAACTGGATGCCACCAGAGACCTTTTGGACATTCTTGTACTGTACCTTTGCCAGTATCGATGCAAACAACAAATCTACGGTTGTTATCAATTGGAATAACAGTTTCAGCTGGTTGACCTTGACAGAGAATATCTATTGTACCGAAAGAAATAAAAAAAAAACATTTTGATTTGTTTCTTTTTTAAATAAATAACTTCACGATCATACCGGCTTCGCTTAAAACGGGTGTTAATGTTCGTGGAATAGTTTCTGGTGCATATGAGGCTGAACCATAAGCATCTTGGCTAGCTGGAGCATATGATTCGACGATTTTTGGTGTAGCTGGAGCATAGGTTTCGACGATTTTTGGTGTAGCTGGAGCATAAGTTTCAACTGGTAAAGTTTTTGGGATTGTCAATGGAGCACCATATGATGAACTAAAACAAATAAAAAGAAAATGAGCTTTCAATTTGAAATAAGAATCTTACACAGCTGGAGCTGGAGCTACAACGTTGATGAATGATCCTTCAATTCGGTGTTCTTCCATTCGATGACTAAATATTTATTTAATATTGAATTTAGAATATAAAATTCAATCATCTTACGATTCTGCTCGTCCACGGTCAGCGAATTCATGTCCATAACCGCCAGCTACACGTGGTGCTGTGATCATTGGAGCTGCTGGTTGTGGTAATGAACTTCCATATCCTGAACCATAAGCTAAACAAAGATCAATTTATCCAAATCTTCAATATATCACTTTGAATACATACTTGATGCACTAAATGCTGAACCCGTTAGGGCAAGTAAACAAATGACTAAAGCCTATTGAAATTGAAATTCATTCGATAAAATTTTCATGAACAAACATCGATGAACATACCAATTTCATTGTAACGTTAAACTATAAATCAATCTATCTTTTTCAGAAAGAATAGTGAAGAAATCTCGTGTTTTCGATCGATATTTATAGGCCGATGAAAGTCATACCTCGAATTTTACATACGAAGTAAAATCAACTCGTATTCGAGATCATGATATATTCAACTGTATGATGATTTTCTTTATATGAAATCGAGGTATAACAGTTTATCCAACATTTACTTAACAATAACCTATATCATCATTCGAAAAAATATATCTATTTCGAATTTCTATATCCAGGTCATTTTTAAACGTTCTTCGTTGACAAGTGATTAGATTAGAAGATCGAACGACTTGTATAGGTCAAATCTGAAATTTGTCCGCGGCGAAGAAAACAACAAGGGTGTGTAGTAAATAATGACCTCATATAATGTTTAGTTTGGATTTCAATATAGTGCGCGTTTTGTTGCCCTTTTTCTTTCCAATGTTGACAACGAAAAGAAAAGCTGCGTATTATTCGGTAGATTCTCGTGTTTAATAATGAAAATAGTAAGACGGTTGCATGATTAATTTAAATTATATTCTTACAAATAATCGGATTTGAAATGAAACGAAAAAGAAGGATTTGTATCGACGTTATACATATGGAATTTATTTTAATATTGATGAAGAGAATCAAAGAGAGACTATACATAAAAAGAAGAAGAAGAAGAAGAAAATGAAAAGAAACTTGTTTTGTTTTCACGGACATCCAAAAAAGAAGAAAGAAACAACATAAAATAAATTAAATATTTGGAAAATGGGTGAAATTATCTCCATATGCTAAACGTTTGTTTTGAGGGGACGGTTTTATTGATAGATCAGGATCGTTGGTAATATTCGTTGCTGGTACACTTGGATGTTGAGGATTTCCGAAGCGTGATTTCGTAACATTAATTCGTTGGTCAGGATCGAGATAGATTTCGAGTCGACTCGGTCTTAAATAGTCGCCGGGATTGTTTGATGCTGCATGGACATTTGAATATTGTGTACCAGTTATGCCCGTTAAACTTGGCAGAGTTTTCTGTAAAATGAACAAAAAAGAAGCGAATTAAGATATTGATTTTAGGGTTTTCTTCTTTCATGTGAAACAATCGGTGAAGAAAATAATAAAAAAAAAACATTTGAAGTGATCGCAAAATCAAAACAAATCATTTTTTCGTACAAATATTAGGCAAATGAAAATTGCGTCCGGTTCGGTCATCGGACGCCGGTGTGTTATTATCTCCTTCATGGTCTTGATTGCGCGAAAGGGATGGAAAATGCTGGAAGAAGGTTTAGTTTTGTTTTACAATCAAGAAGAAGAAGAAGAAGAAAAAAAACGATTACTTACGCCAGGATTTTGTTTATTACTGTTGCTGTAAACATTCGATTGTAATTTCGCTTGTTGTTGTATTAATTTCTGTTGTTCACGATGTAAATGCTTCATTTGTTCTTTACGTTCACGTTCGAATTCATTTGTAAAACCATCGAAATACGGATGTTGTAGTAATTGACCACAGGTTAAACGTTTATCAGGATCCATAACTAAACAACTCTGTTAAAAACAAATCGAAAGTGTTTTTGATTGAGGGTGTTGTTGTTTTTTTGTTTTTACTTTCATAAAATCTAAACTTCGCTCGGAAACATAAGGAAATTTCTGTTCCAACGGTTCGATTGTATCCGGTTCCGGAATGTGCACATTTTTGTAATGCGGATTACTTTTCAGTATCGTTATATGTTTATCAATTAGATTACCGAGAGTTTTACGAATTAAATAAAGTTGATCGACATCCGATTTGCCTGGCCAAATTCTATTCAAACACAACAACAACGAGCCATTGAAAAAAACAATGTGAACTATGATTCGATTACGGTATTCCTGAATATAATTCACAAAAGACACAACCAACCGCCCAAACATCGACTGCTGTACCGTATTGTCGATCGCCGACGAGCAATTCCGGCGCTCGATACCATCGTGTTGCTAATTGAACAAATTTTTTTTTTGTTTTGAAAATGAGTAATTCATTTCATGTCCTTACCAACATAATCCGTCATTTCCAATTGTTGAGCTAAAAAAACACACAGAAAATTCTCAAGTTGCAACTCTTCTCTTGCATTTCAATTACTCATTAATCTTGCAAAGCCAAAATCGCATAATTTAACAATATTCTGCTTGGTAATTAGGATATTTTCCGGTTTCACATCAGAAAAAAGGAAACGAAAAGACAAATGAGAAATTAAGAGAAAAAACTGTTGAATTTACCACGATGAATACACTAAAATTTTTGAAGAAAAAGAAAAAGATGATAGAGTAGAATGTCATCTCGATCAACTTACATTATGTCGATGACAGAAATCAACGGCATTCAAAACTTGATAGGTTATTCTCTTGATCATCGATTCAGGAACTCTGAAGAAATTGTTCGAATGAGAAAAATGAAGTCATTTGGTGGAAAATAATTACCCATTTCGATGTGATTCAAGTTCATCGAGAACTGTTCGATCACAATATTCGAATACCAAATGAAGTTTATGTTTTCGTTTAGTTTTAAATACTTCAATTAAATTCACCAGATTTTCATGTTTTAAATGCTAAAAATCAACAATAAACAAAAAACCGAAAACGACAAGTTTTCCAAATCTACTTTTAACATGCGAATCTCTCGCATTGCTATCCGTTTGATCGCTGGATCATCATCTGATTCGATAAATTTCTTGATTGCAACTGTTTCACCTGTTTCCTTATTTCGACATTTAAAAACTTGACCTGAAAACAAAAACAAATTACTTTTTGTTTTGTCATTGTTTTTCTCCTTTATGTTCTTTCTCTCTCTCTCTCTCTCCGTACCATAAGAACCTTCGCCAATTTTTTTGATTTTTTCGTATTTATCCATAGATACAAACTTCTTTGAATCTAAAGTTTTGAAATGAAAAGAAAAGAGAAAAGAAGTAAAATATTTGATAGGATTCATTAATAATTGATCAACATCATAGGCAAAGAACAAAAAAAAAATGTCGTTGTTGAAGAAACAAAAAACTCGTTCTTTTCTTTTTCTTCTCATTCTCAAAATATATTTACGCATGTTCAGACGGATATTCATTCATTAACTTAACTATTGTCAATGTCATACCTTCATGTTCTCGTTGAATTCAAACAAGACTTTGTTACTCAGTTATGCATTTTGAAAGCACTTCATTTGTTTGATTGGTGAAAAGAATTCATTTTTTCCTTAGTTACCGGATACTTTAAAAGAAAAGAAGTCTCTTTAATTGAATCGAATTACACAACAGTTATTTTTATTTCAAATCATACCAAAAAAAGAAAACGAACTATTCGGTTAAATATACCCGAAATGAAAAGAAAGAATAGAGAATTGGTGGTAATGTTATATATGTATAATTATTGTTAAATGTGTCTCATTAAAAGAGTAAAAGAATTGTATAGAAATGTTTCTACTTCATAGATGACATCTATTATATTTTTTTATCAATAAAATCAAATATGTCATTCAACATATTGACATTTTCGATGTAATCTTCTTATTATACCTTTGCAACTGTTTAATCTTCTTGTTTTACTTGCTGTAAGTTAGAAAATATTAAAATTCAATAGAAATCAGACGAATAACAAGAACAAAAAACAGCAGAGAAGTAGTACATAAATCGATATAAGATTTTTTTTCTGCTTGATTCGTAATTATATGAATATTAATATATACTCATTCAAGATTTTGGTGTATATAAAAACGGTTAATTGATTCGCTTATTCGTGTTGGCAGACTGGTTTGTATAGGTTCGTTTTTACTGATTCATTTGAAAAGACGAAGAAAGAGAAGAAAAAAAAACGCTTTTCACAGTATCAATATTACATATGCCCTTTCGTTCTGCGCTTTCTTTGATCCGATAAAATGAAAACTAGTTATAAGTTTACTATTTTTTATCTTATATAAGTGTTTTTTTTATGATAAAAGAAAAACTGTGTGTAGGCAGCAAATCAAGTACGAACATGGATTATCATCATGATCGAATATGCAAATTCGATAGGTTAGATTACTTATTTGCGCTGTAACGAACTATCTTGACAACATTGTACAGAGACAAAAAACGGCGATGTCATTGAAAGCAAAGCAAATTGATTTTTTTTTGTTACATCCTATATCTATTCTCTTCTCTCAATCAAATAAACTTTCTTCTGCTCGAGCGTTTTTTTTCGTCTTCTTCTTCTTCTTCTTTGTGTTGTTGTTGTACATCGACATTATATTAGATGGCATTTTGATCGTTGACCATGATTGTCGATAAAGAATGCGATGCGGTGTAATGTCATACGACGTGATAGAGCAATATGTTTATTTTTTGCCCCTCGATGCCGTGAAAATTGTTTACAATCAAGAGGCAAAAAAAATATAAAACAGTGTTTTACAATGTATTATTCATGATGGGAAAATCAAAATGAGTTTTTTTTTCTTTTTCTTATTACTCATTCTCGTTTTTTTTTCTCATTTTGATTATTCGATAAAGAAAAGAGCGTAGAATCAACGAGCTGACAATACGACATAGGAAAAGAAAATTCAATAAAAAGCATTTATGAGAGAGAGAGAGAGAAAAAAATTTAAAAAGAAAAAAAGGCTTGTCTCATTTACTATTGACGCCAATTTAAAAAAAAATCTATTCCCTGTCAAAGTCAGTATACATCACCCTCACGTTTTTTTTTCTTCTCCTTTGTATATATCATCATTCTCTTCTTTCTTCATCATTCTCTTTCTCGATCTGCCTTTTAACATGCATACATATATCGAAACAAAAACATTCGTTTGTCAGTGGTTAATAAATGGAATGAATCAGTCAAATGTTAATCGATATTAAGATGATCTCGTGTGTTTTTTTTTCAGATGTTTGCGTCGCCGACGCAAGAAACTTTGTTACGCGACGAAAATTCATCCTCACCGCACGGCATGTTTCTACGTTCGATTTCAGCCTTAGATGCCCATGATTTTCAGACATTTGTTCAAGATACCTATGGAGCATGTTGGGGAACATTAAAATTCGAAGATTCATTGAGTGATTACACGAATAATGTAATGATGTTTAAAGATTCTTCGAAAGATCTTATTGAGAAATTTCTTCTAGGCTCGACCATTTCTCTACGTTGATGATAATATTGATTTGCATGTTCTACGACAATTTATGATAAGTGAATGGGACTTAAAATCAGCAAATATTGTCATACCCGTGTTAAGTGGAGTTACAAATAATAAACCATTTAAAAATCAAAAATTAATTGAAGCATTAAGAAGTGGAATTAAAAATGTTAGGATAAAATAGTGATTCGATTTGACTTTGTTTTGTTTTCGTATTTGGAAATTTTAGGCAGGTAATGCATCGGAAGTGTGGTTCATAACGAATGGTATCGATGCAGGTGTACCGCAATTGATTGGATCTGCATTTCGTGAAGAAACTGTAAATGATGAAAACGTTTTTGAAATATTGATTTTCGTTTTGAATAAATTAGGCATTGAGACGAGCGGATGATGCGTGGGCCAAACAAATGGATCGTTTGCCGAAAAAACGCAAGCCGCTGGTTCTCATTGGAATCGTTTGCGATGAAGAAATCAAAGATATCATCGATCTTAAATCGTTAAAAGAAAATTCCAAATTAGTAAATTCATAGATTCGTTGTTTTTTATTCGTTAAGATTCACTAAATTGAAAATTTTCTTAGGACGTTAAAGTTACATCGCGTAGACGTGATCAATTATCATTGAATCCTGATCATACACATTTTATTATTATTCGTGAACAACCGATCGGTTCGAGTTCAATAGGAAAGAAAACCGCAACAACTGAAACCGGAGAAAGACAATTAGAACGATTAACCGATTCAGCTGAGAGTCTAACGAATAAATTTCGTGATCGTTTCGAAGATTTCCTTCACCAAGAAGCACTTCCTCAGTCTGTTGGCGAACAGAATACTATAGGTATTCGATATATTGACTCATTCAAAATCAATATTGATTTTTTTCAAATTAGATGTTCTTTCGATCAATCCGTTGATATCTCGAAAGAGTAATCCATGGAGTGAAGATGGATTTCCCATGGTTTGCACACTTGTGCGTGGTACGCCGGGCACAATCGAATTGTTATATCAAAAAATGCAACAAGAAGTTCCAGCAGTAATTCTCAAAGGCACAGGCTCAGCAGCAGATATAATTGCTTTTGCATACGAAGAGATCAGTGCTAAGTAAAAACAAAACTGAAATTCGATCATCGACTTAATTTTGACTTTTTTTTGTGATTAGAAATGACAAAGAATATGAAGATGGCTATTTGAAAGTTGAATTAGCACGTCGTTTACTTGATGAATATCCAGCATTGAAAGATAATAATGTGAAACGAAACGAAATTCGTGATCATATCATTGCAATTGTTAAAAAAGCCGATCAAGACAAACGAAGATTTCTGACATTTGTCGATGTTAATAGTACAACAGCATCGCTCAATGATTTTCATAAGTTTATTCTTTCTGCACTTTTACAATGTAAGACAAACGAAACGAAGGACAAAACAAATGTGTTCAATCACGTTTTTTCTTTTGCATTATTTTAGCACAAAAGGTCGTCACAGGAAATAAAGTTAATGTTCAATTGAAACGTAATCTTTTGTTAACACTCGATTGGAATCTACCGGATTTAGCTCTTTCGGAAATATTTCAACGTGATGATGATATGAAATATACAATAACATCTGATCTATTTGATAAAGCTCTGCTAGGAAAAAAATTAGAACCATTTGTTGATCTTTTTCTTGATCGAGAATTTGTCTTACATCGCTATTTAAAATCAGATAAATTAATCAATCTATTCAATGAAGCTAAAGATCGAGAATTTCTGACAACAACATCATTAGAAGGCATTCTTGGTTTAACTGGAGTAAAAGAATCTTTTGTTTTGTTTTAAATTAAATACTTTGAATTAGGATGAAGAAGAAATGCCGAAGGATTTTGTTGAACATGGATTGAATGTTATTGTCAAACGTTTAACCGGCATCAGTCATTTTTTCAGTAAACATGAAATGGATTGTAATGCAATGGGAATTTATTTTGGCGATAAAACAGATAAAGGCGTTCAACGGCAAAGAATACGAGCAGAGAAAAAAGTTTGTACATCTTTTCTTTTTCTCGTGACAAACAAAAAAACAGAATGTGTTTTTCGTTTTGACTTTTTCAAGGCACTTCGACATTTGATTATCTACGCCGTATTAATGAATCGACATCAATTAGCTAAAGTTCTTTGGAAACGTTCATCGGAACCGATTCCATTAGCATTAATCTGCTGTATGATGTTTAAAAAATTAGCACCTTATTGTCATGAATCTTACCAAAGATTATTAATTGAAAAACAAGCGAAGTGAGACGAAAAAAAAAATCGATTTTTTAATAACTAGACAAAATATTTTCTTGATTTAGAGAATTTTCTGATTGCGCTGTTGGCGTTCTTGATAAAGCATTTAATGAAGATAATATGCGAACATTTGAAATGTTAGATGAGAAACATCCCGTAAGAGAAATAATGAAGAATGAAAACAAAAATCAATCGATTCATTTCATTTAGGATTGGAATCATATGGCAACAGTTGAACTAGCTTATAATGCCGAGAATAAAGAATTTATGGCGCATGCTGCTTGTCAAAAATGGGTGACACGGCAATTTTATGGTGAAATCACACCGAGAGAATTGTCCTGGGGATTGTTTAAATGTCCTGATTATTTAAAAGTTTGTATTTGAAGAGAGAATTTATGAAAAATCGATTGCTTGTCTTTTCGTTGAACAGATTATATTCAGCGCGATCTTGATCTTTCCGATGTGGTTTTGGATAAATTTCTCGCCTATTGGTCAAGCACCACCAACGTCGAAGAAAGCCAGCGATCTGCAAGACGAGAATAAAAACGAGAAAATCAAATCCGAAACAAAAGTTGATGGTTAGCAGTTCTGTGATTTTCATTCATTGATTTGAAATCAACCGATTGATTGATTGTTTAGAAGAACAAAAATTAAATGAATTCGTTGGCGCCGTTAATGTTCGCGAAGGAGTAAGAAATTCTTGTTTATTCAACAAAAAAATGTTCGACTAATTTTCTAGAGAAACATATTTCGCCGTTTTCAAGATTGTTGTCGTCGAGATTTATTTCAAAAACAGCGAAGTGCTATCAGTCAAGCAGCTGAATCTGGTGAAAAACCGATGAGTCATTTAGAAGAAATCTACGTTCTATGGACGGCACCGATCACAAAATTCTACACGAATTTCGTTGCATATATTGTTTTCTTAGCTTTTTTTACATTGGCTGTTATGTGGCCATCGTGTGGTAATCTTTTACTCGATTGTTTTGTTTGGTTTTGGACGGCATCGATTGCTTTTGAAAATACTCGAGTTGCCTATGAAAAATATTGTGTAAGACAAAATGACAAGAAAAACATATTGTCGAAGATGATTTTATTGAATTTTAGTCACAAAGTAGTTTGCCTTTGCAACGAGCTGTCTTAGAAGTTATTGTTCAGACGATATTTTTGGCGTTGTATTTGAGTGTGAGGATTATTGGCCTCTGGAATTTCGGGAGTAAGATGATGAAAATAAAAAGAAAGTCATTTGAAAACGATCTTCTTTTCGTCTTCTTCTCGTAGCTTGTCAAGTTTTAACTGCAAAAGCAATCTTAGGTGTTGGTTTGATCTATTATTACTATCGAATCCTATTTATTTTCCTTCCAATCAGTCCTAAACTCGGTCCAATGATGATTCGTCTTCGTTGCATGGTACGTCAATCTCAAATCAGTCATGATTTGTTGATTCATTGTTTTTGAATTTAGATAATGGACGATTTTTTTACATTTCTACAATTATTCGTGATATTTATGATTTCATCTGGTGTCGCAATAACAGCTGTTCTCTATCCTCATTATCCACTTGGTCTAGATCTGTTTACCAAAGCGTTTGTTTTCCGTGGTCTCATGGCTTTGTTCAGTAGTGAAATGAACGATTTGAAAAATCAACATCAATCATGTTCAATAAATGCAACAAGTCAAACAGAAGCTGAATATGCGTGCCTTCGATTATCACATGGCCTTTCATTTCAATGTAAGAAGAATTTCGTTTTGTTTTCATTCGAATGACTTTGGAATTTTGAAGGCGATAATCTTGCTGCATATAATCGATATGGAATATCTTCGCCGAGATGCAATCAAACATCGTGGATAGCTTGGTTTTTACTTATTCAATATTTCTTTTTGGCTAAACGTTTTCTTACATCATTGTTGACAGCGATGTTTGGTTTGACAGGAGCTCGAGTACAGAGTCAATCGGAACAGATTTGGATGTACAATCGATATGAAATCGTCATGGAATATGCCAAACGGCCTCGTTTACCACCTCCATTTGTTGTTATTTCTTATATCAGTTCGTTTTTCTTCTTTTTTTTAAAAAGAATTTCGAGGGTGTTGTTTTCAGGTATGTTAATATCCAATGGCAGTCGTCAATGTGTTTTAAAACTCAAAGAATTCGCTGATAAACGTGCAAATAATAACAATCCGAATCATCGAAATTCGAATGATGATGATAATGATCAATCCGATGATCGATCGAATTTGAATATCGATGCAAGTGGAAGTCAACTCAATCAAGCAAATGATCGTTCATTGCTTCGACAATTACTAAATTGTCCTCCATGCAAACAAGTAACGAATAAACATGATCAGAAAATCGTATGTATTACACGAAATAGTCGCACTTTGAACGAGATTTCGTTTGTTTGTAGGAAGAAGCAAAACGTAATTGGGAAGATAGTGAAGCAAATCTGTATTGGAAATACAAGGCTATTGAATTCTATAATAAAACTCAGGAAGCTGATAAAGTTCAAGAAAAACTCGATAATCTAACAAATAGCGTGACGAATGTACAGAAAGATATGGATGTACAACGAAAATCGTTACGACAAATCAATGATCGAGTTGTTACACTCGAAAAACTTATGATCGATTGGCATATTTTATTAGAAAAAATTCGATCAACCATTCAACAAGAAGATAAATCATTGCCTGAATCGCAAAAATTCATTCATATTCTTTCGAGAGAATCACCATATGCTTATACAAACGAGCCGAGATTTCCAGTTACGGAAAGATACATACCTTGGAAGGTAAAAATGGACAATCGATTAGAAAGATAAATTGTTTTCGTTTGAATTCAGATTGCGTTTGATTTATATGATCCAGCGTTAATCACTCTACCAAAAGAATACAATTGCTTCCGAGACGATGAACGACCATTTGTCGAACCGAATTTGTAAATTTGATTTGTTTTTTTTTTACGCCTTTTTTTTAAATGGAAATTTAGATTGAAAATCGGTACGATCGATGATTCAACGACTGCGGATACGGATCCATTTGTCCTACCAGCAACTCCAATTTATCAACCAGGTACATTCGGTGCAATAGAACCAGCAATTTCACATGTTCAAAGTGATATTGTGATTCCAGCTGGAGATTATAAATGGAATCAAATCGTCGAATTACAATTAGCTGATGGCAAAAAGGTTTGTTTTTTGACGAAAAAAAAACGATCAGTTAACATTGAATCGTTCGTAGATGATCGTCGATCGAACAAGTTGGGTGACAACTGCAGGCGATAAGAATCCAGTCATCTATCGATTAGACACACAACTACTCATTCCATTGTAGCTAAAGATTTGTTTCGTTTTTTAAGAATCGAATTGTTTCGATTTTAGAAATCCTCTCGGTCGAACGGGTGTTCGTGGTCGTGGTGCGTTGATCCGTTGGGGTCCAAATAAATCAATCATGGCAGTAATTACCCGATGGAAAAAACATCGAGGACAATTTGCAATTGTCGATGGACAGAGAATTTTAGAAGCTATGGTTTTCAAAGATAAATTAACCAATGATTGGAAATTACCAGGAGTTCGTTTGATTTGTTTGACTTTGAATGAATTCTGATCGAGAAAGATGATTTTCTAGGGAAAGATCTTGGGTGTTGAATCAGCATACGGAGCTGTTTGTCGAAGTTTTAATAAACTTGCATTTCAAGATGATGATTCGGAACATAGTTTTACTTTACAAGAAAAAGATATGATCGAAGTAAACGAAAAAAACAATGAGAGTTTTTTTTCTTGTACGAACGATTTCTGTTTGTTTTTTCTTCAGCATTTTCAATCATTCGCTCGATCATCTGAGGGAACGAATCGTCCCAATGGTTTCGAATCTCATATGGTCTATCGAGGTTATATCGATGATATTCGAAATACAGACAATGCTTGGGTAGAAGCTGAAATATGGAATTTTCATTATGGATCTTCGATGTCATTTCCAAATCTACGTACAGATGTATGTGTTGATTTTTCTTCGAATTCATAGATAAAAAAAGAAGAGTTTGTTTTTGTTTGGTGTTTAGGGCATGGCTCTTTGGAAAGATGTGACATACAATTCTCGTGGTTTTCTTATGCAAACATCGATCTTACATGAAATCGCTCGGCTACATGATGCTTATTTTGAGTGAATTTTAAAAATAAAAATCAATTTGTGATAGAATTAATATTAATTATTATCAAAAAATCTTTTTTCCATCATATTCGTTTCTTTTTTGTTTGTTTGTACAAATAGATAAATGATGATCTTATACTCATGCGTAATTTTTCGTTGAAAAAAAAATACATAAAAGTCTCAAAATTCAAGTTCTCCTCTTTCTCAGACTCATGCACGAGACACACACACACACTAGCGACTCTGTCTCCTATCTATTGATTTGGTTCTCAGTTCGGCAAATAATATGCTCGAGCGTAGGAGTAATGTCGTTAATATTGTTTTTTTTTCTAGCAATGACACACGAGCTACAATCATCGTTTGAGTATTGACATTGAGTTGATATTAAGAGTTTCTTTGTTTTCTCAGAAAGATTAACTGAAAGATTTAATGTCATATATATAAATTGAAATGTTAATGAGTCGATTGAATCGAATATTTAAAGAAAATAATTATTACTAATCTGTTTCAATTATGTCGCTGTATGTCAACCGGCAAGTATTAGTAATCAAAGGCAGTTGTTGTTTTTTTTTATCAGAACAAAATAAGATTTATCAATGTACTAAATTCGATATGTTTTACGAATCTATCAACGAAATTCTACAGTTTTATTCTTTTTTTCTTTTATCTTTTGCCCGATTTCCATGGCGGAATTAGCAGAACATTTTTTTTTCTATTCTTCTCGGAGAGAGAGAACGCCAACAAAAAAAAACGATGTATATTTTTTTTCTTATCTACGCGTAGGTCGCGTTGAACGATCGTTGTTTCTGGGAAAAAGAGGGCTAACACATTCTGTCGTCGCCGTTCTCCTTTTTTCCATCGCGCAAATTTGTCGACACTCGCTTTTTCCTTTCTTGTTTTTTTGTTTTTTTCTAAATAAGAAAGAAAAACACCGGTTATTTTAGATAACGATGAGCGCTCGATCTCTTGTTTTCTTCAAATTATTCCTTTTTTCATCCTTAATTTTACTCACTTTCGGCAATCATCATAATACCGAAGAATTATTTGCTGAACTCGACCGTATTCATGAGCAATGTCCGGACATAACACATATTTATGATCTACCATTGAAAACATCCGAAAATCGCCCATTACGTGTTATTGTCTTTTCGGACAAGCCGAAACATCATGAAGTTCTCGAGCCGGAATTTAAATATGTTGCAAATATGCATGGAAATGAAGTTACAGGACGTGAATTGCTCTTGCATTTGGCTGATTATCTTTGCCAAGAATATAAAAAAGGAAATGAACATATTAAAAATCTCATTGACAATACACGTATTCATTTAATGCCTTCAATGAATCCAGGTAGACATGAGAATTTAGTGAGAATTTCCTTTCAATTTTGTTTAAATTTAGATGGTTGGGAAATTGCCGTTCGAAAAGCTTGGAACGATACAAAACCTGGTCAATTCAAAGATATTGCTACGATGTTACTCGCATGTTGATTTGCTGGACGAGTCGGCTTCGATTTTTGTTTTTGTTTTTTTTTGTGTAGGAACAAGGAGCCAGTGATTGGACAGCTGGCCGTGCAAATGCAAATGGAGTTGATTTGAATCGAAATTTTCCGAATTTAGACGAGTTTATTTTCAAATACAATCAACAAACAAAACATCGTAATAATCATCTCGATTTCGAAACGTTCGTTGCTTTAACATCAGGCACCGATTGTCATAAAAATTCAGTAAAAATATATTTGTTTCTCGTTTTGAATTTTCTGTTAATCAATTGTTTGCATTTCAGTATCAACCCGAAACAGTGACCGTTGCTTTTTGGATCATGCAAAATCCATTCGTTCTCTCGGCTAATTTACACAATGGTGATCTCGTCGCCAATTATCCATACGATGATACAGGCAATCATCTTCAAATGTACTCACCATCACCTGATGACACACTCTTTCAGTCAGTTCTCAAAACCAAAAAATCGATTGTATAATCTTTTTTTGCTTCTTAAATAGAGAATTAGCTGAATCATATTCGTATCCACATAAATCAATGAAATCACCTAAAAAACCTTGTACCGGTGACGTTTTTCCTGAGGGTATAACCAATGGTGCCGCATGGTAAATATCGACTGATGAGTTTATTTGAACAATTTCGTTTCGTTTAGGTACCCAGTTTGTGGTGGAATGCAAGACTTTAATTATTTAGCCAGCAATGCCTTTGAATTAACATTAGAACTCGGCTGCCAAAAGTTTCCACCTGGAAAAGATTTGACAAATGTTTGGGAAGACAACAAGGCCTCGGTTTTGAATTTCATTTGGCAGGTTAGTTGGTTTCGTCTTTCCTGTTGACGATAAATAAATCACGTTGTGTTTCTGTTTGCTTAGACACACAAAGGTATCAAAGGTTTGATTGCCGATGAAGATGGCGAACCGATCTTCAATGCAAGCATTAAAACCTATCAATTAGTCAACGATAATTGGAAATATATCGATCATGATATCACATCAAGTAAGTTTTGTTTAAATGAAATGAATAAACAAAATTATTGAGCATTGTATAGATCCTGATGGAGATTACTATCGTTTATTAGCTGATGGTTCATATGCTATTCAAGTGAAAAAGCCAGGTTATGAAAGTCAAACACAATACATTAAAATTCACAATAAAAATCAACAAAGTCAAGCTCAACGTCTTGATTTTACACTTCAAACAACCTCAACCGAACGAGCCGATCTTCAAAGATTACTTCGACAGTATCTCGATCAAGTAAATTCACATTCAAATTTCTTTCTTCAGTCTTCATTTCATTTTTTTATTTCAGTATTAATTCTCGATAACACAAACAAATCAAAATGAATCTCGACAAACAATACTCGCTCTCTCTATACTATATTTTTCGATCTCTTATTCCAAAATTTACATCGCCCGAAAATTGTACCATCGTATTAAATTATTGTTTTGTGCAATATAAAAATAAAACGAGTCAAAATTTCAATGAAAACGTTGTTTTTCTCTTTTGTGTTAATGTATTTTTCGAAGAAAGAAAGCAAAAGGGATGCATTGACGTGAATATTTCGAAATGGATGACGATGTAGTTTTTTGTTTGAATTGTTTTATTGACGAACAAATTGGAGAAACGAACAAGGAGATTGAACAAAATGTCAGTGAGTTCGAATATCAACGAGATAATCTGCAACAGACGATCGATCAAAGTGAAACAATCGAATGTGAAAAAGAAAATCGAATCGTCGAGAATTTTACGAATGTTTTACAAGAAAATAATCGATATTTGAGTCCAACATGGCAGTTCATTGAAGATGAATTTCGAAAGATTCTCCATGAAATTTCTGTTAATCTTGATCGACTAGCTGTGAATGCTGAAAGTCAACAGATTACTGAAACGATACGTAGTGTAAGTAATCGTTTTCGTCGACAAAATGAACAAATCGACAGTGAAATCAGTCAACTCATTGAAACTCTCGATCGATATCGAAATGACAATTGTCTTAGTCGAATTAACAGTTGGTTTCGACAACATTTTCAATACGTCGAAGAGTTATATTCAAATCAGGAGAAACTTTCCAATGATAGATTGAACGAACAACTATTTGCACGAAAGAAAATTTGGGATGAACGTGAAGAGATTATTTCTGATTTTATTCGAGAAATTAAGTTCGAAGAAGAATTGATCGATGAGCTGAATCAACGAATTGATAATGTCAAAGAATTGATTCAATATGCTCAGTCAATTATTCGACAACGACAAAAACAGAGACGATTCGAACGAGAAGAATCAGTTCGAGAATTGAAACGAATTATTGAAGAAAAACGAATCGAACAGCAAACACGAGCCATTCAATTAGCTGCTGCACTGAGACAATTAGCAATCGGTTCGACGAAAGCGAATGAATTCGATGAGAATTTTCAGAAAGTCGTCAAAGAATCAACGATTGTACCGATCATTTTCGGACAAATTGAAAAACCAGCAGGTTATTGCATAGATAGATATGTGAATTTTGTTGAGGATTTTCGAATGTTTATTTAGAAAAAGATTTTCCAATGACGCTACGACTCGATGGAGATTTTCATCGTTGGTCAACGAATCAATCAGCTATTCGACAGCAATTCTGTGCGAATCTTACGAATATTTTTCAATTACCTAAAGATTCATTACGAATTGTTCGAGTTGAACAAGGCAGTGCGGTTCTTCATATCATCGCTCCAGTACCTTATGGACAAGTTATGGTCGAAAAATTAGCAAAAGACAGTGAAATTGCTCGATTAAATATGGAAAAATTGAAAGAATGTTGCAGAAAATTTGCGAGTCCATTATGTTCAGTTACTCTTGGAGAAATGGGACTGAAAATTGAAGATCGTGTAATGGATCCTTCATGGAATAGAATTTATGTATTCAGCCGTGGACAAACAAATGGAACATTTTGGTTAGGATCATTAGATCGAGGAGGAAAACCATATTTTTGCCCTAAAGGTTGGACCCGTTATGCAATAAAAGTTGCTGAAAATAGTGCTGCATTTGATATTAAATGGGGTTCATGGCATATTGCGTATCACGGTACGCGAGGCCGTATTGCTCCATTAATATTAAAAACTGGACTACGTCCGAGTACCGCAGGTTGCTTTGGTAAAAAAGGTACTAGTCGAGTTTATTTGACACCCAGTATTGAATATGCAGCTCATCCACGTTATGCACGACCATGGAAAAAGAGAGACAAACAAAATCAATGGTATCAATTAGTATTTCAATGTCGTGTTAATCCAACTGCCGTTGGTAAAGCGTATTGTGAAACGTTGATTCTCGACGATGAAAACAAACGAATTCCTATTGATGAAAATTTTTCAAACAGAGAATTAGAATGGGTTATACCAGCTGAAAGTGTGAACGATAGATTTATTCAAGAGAATATTATCTGTTACGGTATTATGATTCGAAAAAGTGAATGTGATCCAAAAGGTCTTCAAGCTTCTCATTGGTGGAAGTATACATACGCTAACGAAATAAACTACGATTGATTTAATATTTTCTTTTTTTTTATTCGAATAAAAATGAAACACAGAACTTGACTCGTTCAGAGAAGAGGAAGAGAATACGATTAATAACTGGTCTTTATCTACGAAAAAGAACGAACGAAAGAGAAACGAAAGACTTTTTATAAAAGGTGAATAAAAACTGACTGCATTTGCAAATGATGATATTTATCGATGAAATGAAAGTATTCATTTTTGTTTCGATTTGTATTTACTTATGTCAAGGCTTCTGTCCGGATGATATCGATTTGCAAACTCATCAATGTCAATGTGATTTAATAACGAGTTCGATTCGATGTTCGAACTTACCGAATCGATGTCGAACATGTCATCGATACAAACAAATGTTCATCACCAATGAAATCGAAATTTTACAAGAGAAAGCTCTGCATTTCTTTGATTTTCATGTATTGACAATTGAATTTTCTCGATTGAAAACATTTTCGACTCGAACATTTGCCAATCTGTTAATTCAACAAAATCATCATTTACAAATTCGAATTCTCGAATATTTATCACCGATTATTCCAACGAGATTATTCGAAAATCTAATTCTTCAATCAAAAGCTAAATTAACCTTCGAAATTTTCAATACGACTCAATCTATTCTAACAATTCAATCTCATGCATTCGATGGTATCAAATTTAATTCTCAAAATCGATTTCAATTCTCCGTACATTCAGCAAATGAACTCATACGATTCGAACAGAATGCAGGCTCGATATCTGTTCCATCGAATGTTTCGATCGAATTAACTTTTTCAAATGCAAACCGAATTCTCTTCGATGAACATTCATTTTCTCATATTACACAAAATCCATCGAGTCAACTGATACTTCGTTTGCATAATTTCAGTTCGATTCAATTCGCTTCGAATATATTCACTGATTTTCATCAATTTAATCACTCAAATTTTCATTTTTCATTAGCAAACTTTCGAAATCTATCTATTCAATCGAAATTCTTCAATCGAATAAGTCAATGTAAGTCTCTTTTTGAACTCATACGGTTAGTTTTTCTTTGTTAATCATTTTATCGATATTTAGCTAATTCACAAATTCACATTCTCCTATCGAACTTAACAAACGATTTCTGTCTTTCAAACGAAAGTTTTTCTCATCTAAAACAACTTCATCAATCGACATTTGCACTTGAAATTCATTCCGGAGTCAATCTTCTCGTTTCATCAAATTCATTTTCATCGATCGAACAACATTTTCATTCGAAATTTCTCTTGAAAATCTTTTCACTATTCGACATTTATTTTTCTTCGTACTCATTCAATAATATCTCTCAAACAAATCAATCAACAATCGAAATTTCAACTGAACACATACAAAATCTAATCTTCGATGATTATGCAATTCAAACCAACGATGATAAATCTCGTTCAAGTTCAATTAAAATTGCCTTCGAACATTCGCGAGGTACTTTACAAATGTCAACAAATACATTTTCGTTGATAAATAACGGTAAGAAAAAAAAACCGACGCAGAGCCATCTATATGTAAGTTCATCATATGATTAGGTCGATTCGGTCGATTGTTATTCGAACTAACGAATACATCGGAATTTTACTTTCGTTTCAATCAATCGATTCAATTTCAACAGATTTCAATTGAAAATCATTTTCTATTGTCAAATGATTTCTGTCGAATCATTCACATTCCATTGAATTATTCATTTGAACTTCTTTCGGACAATCCATGTTCATGCACGATCTATTATCTCTATCGACACAATCGACCTTTTCACCTGCCGAAATGTTATTCGAATCTATCATTCGAACGAATTCAATATGAAGAAGAGAAATGTTCGTTTGCAAATCGAATATCTGATTGTCAACAAATGGAAGGAGACGTACAAATGCATATTCCGTTTGGTTTATGTCAACAAGAGATTGTTTTCAAACAAAATTCGAGCAACAACTATCTTTCATTTTTCTTGTTGATTCTATTTGTTTGTTTGATTTTACTTTTTTTATTCTATTTGAACGGTCGAATATGTTCATAATGGACGTTCTTTGTTTAGATTTGAAATAATGTTGCCAGCTCTTGGTCAATGTGAAGATTTGCAATGTCAAACAAATGCTCATGAGAATGTTCGTTTATTTCGTTGTTCGATCCATTGCGATCGAAATCTTTGTTTATTTCATTTGAATGCGCATAATGTTTATTACGAACAAGAGAAAAAACAAAATTCGATTGTAATTAATGAATTACAAAATTGTTTAACTGTCTATCAAACATTATTTGAAAAACAGATTACAGCCTATCGAGAACTTGTTCGACAGGCATCGACAATTTTACTACAGAATGCATCGTCACTTGTACCATCCGAACAGATTCAAACTGTTCTCGATAGAATTCAAGAAGCAATTGCAATCTATCAGGAAGAAAAAAGTAAAATCGATTCGATTTGTAAGATTTTCTTTAGGTTTTCGTTCGATTTTTAGTTATTATTAAATGTGAAAGTTCGTTAGATGAAATAGAAAAGAATCCAATGGGACAGAAAGTTGTAGTACGAATTCCGAGAATCGAATGTGAAACAGGGTAAGAGATTTGATTTGAAAATACGAATGTAGATTTGTTTTGTTTGCTGTTTTAGAAATGATCAAATAGAAAATAATGAAAATATTAGTAAATCTGTAATTGATATTCCAGAAACACGTCATACGCCTAAGAAAATCGAAACAAAGAAAAAAGTATAATTTTGAAATGAATTTTTATTGATTATTTTCAGTGAATAATTGCTTTTAGAATGGTGGACTTAAACGATTACAAAAATGACAAAGAATTCATCTTCATTTTGCTGCTATTATTTACACACACACATATAGTCTTTTGTTTGATGAAATTAAAATAGTAAATGTTAGTTGTTATATGCTTGTTTCATTGTATCAAGAAAATGATGTTTTTCAATGACTTCACCGGCTAATTCAGTATCAAGACCGATTCGATGAAGTTTACTGCCGAGTTTATTCAGAGTATTTGTAAGAGAATGTTCGATTTGTGGAGCCGATTGTTGAAGTTTATGTCGTAGAAGTTCGCTGTTATTATGCGATGAACTTTGCAGATCAATGGCTAAAATCGAACTTGATGTCTTTTTTTTCAAATTCATAAAATCAAATCGAATTCAACCTGATTGATGAACTTTCTGACTTGTTCGAACTAAACCATTGCCAACGAATTGTTCAGTTCGATCGATCGTATCACCAATAAGATTGCCCAGAGTATGAAAACTTGAACGTATCAGTGAACTTGTTCGATGTCCAGCATTGATTACATTCACACCTAACCAATTGAGAATCGAACTTAATCGATCACCGATTGACCCGTAACCGTTCTGTAGACTTTCATAAACGACACCTGTTCGATCTGCAAATGGACCTTTGTAGATTTCAGTTGCTTTTTCGGCAAGATTATCTTTATTTTCTTTTAATTTCGTGCCAAGATCTACCATTTCTATTGTTATGCGAATGTTTTCGAATTCAACTAACGAAATCGATTACATACTATGACCTAAATATTCATAACTACGACCGAGTTGAGTTTCAAGTTTATCTCCGAGATTATTCGTTTGATTAACATCGAATTCAGCAATATTATTATTGATATTTCGACGTTTTCGTTTTTCTCTTAATTGTTCGATAATATTTGACTGAATTGGAACAAAAAATAGAATTGTACTTAGATAGACAATTAACAGAAAGACAGAAGCCATAATTACAATCGAATGAATATTTTTACCTCGTCGAAGTACATAAAAATTTGAAAAAAATAAGTGGAACAAAATTATTGCGCGCTATTATTCATTTTTCTTTTGAATTTCATGATGGCTGTGAGTTATTGTGCCCGATAAATAATTCTATTGCACTGGTAGAACAAACTTTACTCTCAAATAATTGGTCTATTTATAAACGAATACTTGTTTCTTTCTCATCGATGCATGTATGTCGGTATAAATACCGGCATTCTCTTCTCTTTTTCTTACAAGGACGTCAACATTATTACTTTCTATTACTTCAAACGTTATTGACAAAGAAAAACTATGTCTGGGAACGATAGTACACCCGAAGTAGCTGCAATTGAAGCTAAAATTCAAGCCTGGCTTCAACAAAATCAAAATAAATTTCAATTAGATTTAACACAAAATCCGCTCGAATTCAAAAAACACTCTGATACACTTTTTTCGGCTTCTCAAGATCAACTTTACATTACTCTTGGTTTTAGTGACGCAAACTTGAATCAAAATTCAACACTTGCAGATTTTCAATCGGCTTTCAATTTCGTTGCACTTGACAAACTTCCTTTGCCCGGTCTCGATGGTATTCCACCACAATGGAAACTTC
>ERZ781398.648-NODE-648-length-39202-cov-4.492273_pt1 | contig 39202 bp, 45 predicted proteins | sample MGYA00433077_ERZ781398 | MGnify/ENA primary metagenome ERZ781398 (study PRJEB29847, sample SAMN06458254) | wastewater metagenome | isolation source: Wastewater bioreactor | place: South Africa: Cape Town | study: EMG produced TPA metagenomics assembly of the... | reverse complement strand
CAAATCCTAAACATTCAAAAATTAACTTCGAGTTTGCCGAGTCAAAAGCAACGAACCACAGTGAGCACAGATTGTCGGTGTTGATCAGGCCCAACATAATTCGCCAGGCATAATGCCGCTTCAGCGTCCCACAGTAAAACAGTGTAATCTAATTAAATAAAAATTCAAACTGAAGATTTTTCTATCGTGAGATAAGACAATTTCAACAAACTCGAGCACGCGGATGCCATTAATCTTGGTTGTGAGCCAGCAAAGCTTATCTGGTTAATACTTCCTAAATGTTGAAGCTAAAGAACATGAAAAAGAATTTATTTTTAGCCGTACGCAACCGCCTACTGGTTTTAAATACGATCGTTTTGTAATATCAAGAACTCGAACGACACCGCGTAAACCACCGGCTGCAAGAACCGTCTTCGCACCGAATAAACTCCATTTACAATCGTAGAAATACTCTTTTTCCTGAAAATTACACATCAATGAAATGTTTTCATGACAATTCTTCTTACATCCGGATCGACATAACTCTGCAGTAATTGAACTATTGGTTTGTCGTCAATCATCGTACATTTGTAGACACAAATCTAAGTAATTCAATAGAAATAATTTCCATTTTTTGCATTGTCGTACCTGATTAACGGCACAAGTTGCAAATAAAAAAGCACTTGCATCTTCGTCTCCGAGGGTTTGCTCGCAAATTGTTATTCCATAAATAGGTTGTCGATGTTCTTCCTGATAAGAAGTCAAAGAAATTCAGTAGAAAACGTACCTAGGTCAACCGACTAGATAATTACCGTTATTACAAAGTTACACCGAAAATTATCGAGTTCAATATCTTCGTTATCACCGCTCATCTTTTGTCAATGTTTCTTCTTTTCCGATGAAACGAGATTATATATTGAGAAAAGAAGAAGAAAAAAAGTGAAATTATAGACGGCCGTGTGTCGTCATATTGTCACTGACTAGGCGGTCAAACAATCAATGAACTCATAGTGAATTTTCGACGCGCGAATAAATTTATTATATTTTGTTTCTGAAATAAATGTTTTACAATCAAACTGTCTCTTTTTGTTGCTTAAAGATTTTATTTAAAATCAGGAAAACGAATCGTATAACCATATTCGGCTGCTGTAAATATGTAATCACTGATTTTAGTTAACATTGTGTCTTCCATTTGAGTATTCAAAACGTTGGTAAATCGATTGTATTTTTCACCCAATGGACTCGTATAAAATTTAATTAGTTCGAGTATTTCATCGGGCGTAAAATATTTGGCATATACGTTCGTTAAATCGTTTAAGTACGAATTCATTGAAAAATAATCATCGAATAGAGCTCGTAGAGTTAGATTATCTTCTTGTGGATAGATTTTTAAATACGATAGAAATCGTGCGTATTCGTTTTCGAACTCGTTAAATTTGAGAAGTTCTTTGATTGACTCATGAACTTGTGTTTGTGATAATGAACGTGCGGGTTTAGTTTGGACGAAGGCTAATGTAGAAACAAAAACAATGAGGAACATTGTCGAACGGATGAAAACCATAATTATACTAGAAGAAAAAAAAGGCAGAGAAGAAAACTGAACTGAAAATGTTCGAAGCGTGTTTTAAAAGTATAATATTACAAAATGAGATTATCAAGTTGAGCAGCGCAAAGAGAAATAAATAGAGAAAAAGAGAGAAAAAAGAGAGAGAGAGAGAGAAAAACTGACACATGCAGTTCGTTTTTCTCTTTCTTTTTGTAATGAATATTTACATTTTAAAGCACTATAATTAATTGCAGATGATAAAAATAATGAAAGCTATTCGCAGCCTACACTTTCCTTTGTGATTGAAGATAATGTGAATTAGTTAATTTTTTATCATTTGATTGTTGTATGAAAACAGCTACTTGGTATAATTTGAAAGAAACGATCCCACGAACTGCTCCAACTAAATCCTGGAAATCTTCTCGGCACGTAATCTGACTAAGAAATCCCCTCCGTTCTTTTGATGTTATATTTGGAATTGATTTTATTAAATTGTCGAATGAACGTACTTTCATGGTTGAATAGATTCGATGAGAAAAACTTCTTTTTTTATCAGGAAAATAATATATGTTAATAAATAATGAAGTCATTAGATATTTTAATAAAAAACTAGCATCCATTTATTTTCTCTCACTTGATTAATATTGAAAAATATGATTTTATTCAGTGCGTTATAGGTCAACTTTGTATCATGATCGCACTTCGATAAACTCGATAGATTTGAGTGTTTTCTGACAAGTTTATCCGATAGAAAGTCATGACTAAATTCTATGTCGGTACTTTTTATTTTTCCTGCGAGCATCTACCGGAAGTCTTCTATTACATTAAATTATTAGTTTTTTTGTACTAAATGAGCAATGCTTGTTTATTTAAAGATTAAATACAAAATGAAATCTAGGTGCATGACAATGAAAGATCATTGGGAGAAAGGAAAAGTTTGAATAGAACAGCTTCATTCGATCGTAATCGAAGATTACTTAAATCTATTTGATTTCCTTCGTTTCCAATTGACGAACTGTCAAGTATATTGCAAGATCTTGCAATGATTTCACCAACAAGAATTTTATCATGACAATGAAAAATATTATTAAAATTAATTGCAATCGTATCATTCGAATTAATATTAATAACTAAAAGAAAAACTTTTTCTTCTAACCAACGAACAAGAGAATAAATTTCTTTTGTAACAAATAATTTCTTTTGATAACCACCATAGAATGGTGCTTGTCGACGTAGGTGTACTAATTGCCGAAAGAATTTTAAATGAGAACGGTAACTATCTTCTTGTTGTTCAACATTTACGTTTTTCCATGTCTCGGACAAGGGCAAATACGGTTGACTTGTCGATGAAGTAAAACCGGCATGAACACTTTGACTTGTCCATTGCATTGGTGTTCGTTGACAATCGCGAGTTTTCTGTTCGACATATTGATTACCGAAGTTAAACGCAGTGATATCAAGAATTTCTTCTCGATGTTCGAGTGTAAACGGTCGATCACACATACCAATTTCATCGCCATAGTAGATTAAACTCGTGCCTGATTGTAACAAAAGTAACATGTAGAAAGCATCGATTAGATCTTTCGATGGAAGGCGTGAAGTTATTCGTCGACTATCATGACTACCGAAACACCAATTCGGCCAAGCGAAATCCGGCAAATTCGAATGCCAATCATCGAATTGTTTATCTAACTCAAGGCCATGTTTTTCCTCGATATTTTTATCGAGATAATAGGTCATTAGAAAGTTAATTGACACATCAGATCCGATCTGTTCACGGTTGAGGCCATAGTATTTCATGACTTTTCGAATATCTCGGCTATATGCCTACAGAAAGAATAAACTTAATTGAAAAAAAGCAAAAATTAAAATTTTCTTCTTGTCTTTCTACTTCAGTAATCAAAAGTATATAATCACGATGATTATCATAAGCATAATCATCGAGAAATTTTCTCCATTGTCGAACGAGTGCGTAACTTCCTTCTTGATCTGTTGTTTCCGTATGTTCATAAGCATCATACATTACATTACAATCAAGATCTTTAGCTTGTTTCGATAGAGATTCATCATAGAAACCGTCGTTTTCAATAAGATGTCGTACAGCATCAGCACGAAAACCATCAACACCCAAATCAAGCCAAAAACGAAGAATTTTCTTCATTTCATTTCGAACATTTTCATTACGAAAATTCAAATCCGGTTGACAATCAAGAAATTGATGTAAATAATACATTTGTCGTTCATTTGAATATGTCCACATACGTTGACCTGATGCACCCAGCCAATTCGTTGGCAAATCTTTGCCATTATTTCGTCCTCGATGCCAAATATAATAATCAACATAATGTGAATCATTACGAAGTGCAGCTTGAAACCATGGATGTTCATTTGACGTATGATTCGGTACGAAATCAATGATAATACGCATTTGACGTGAATGAATATCTTTGATTAATTCAATGAATTCGTTTAATGTGCCAAAACGTGAATCTATGGAACAGAAATCTTTGATATCATAACCGTAATCTTTCCATGGCGAAGGATAGATTGGTGTTAACCAAATTGTTCGAATACCTAATGATTGAATGTAATCGAGACGTTGTCGTAGACCATTGATATCACCGATACCATCATTATTCGAATCTTGATATGAAGAAAGAAGAATTTCATAGATAACATCACGCATCCACCAATCTTGAGAATCATTGTAATCCTCGTGAAATTGATGCAATTCGAGAATAAATGCTTCACTAGATTTGAGCATAACATTAGTTAAATTGATATTGTGCTTCGTTTGTTCAGATGTAGACGCTACTAATTGACCTTTACCATATGTTTGAAGTAAACCATAGTAATTATATCGTCGTAATTCTCGATCTGAATCTGTTGAACGTTTGTCAATGATGATTAAATAAGCTTGTTTATCTGTATAACGAAAGAAACTGAATAATACATCAGTTATGATCGCTTCTTTGTATTTTCCAATGTTGAATCGAGTTAAATCATCATTGAGTTGAGCTGTTTGAAGATCGTTTATAGTTGTTACCGGTTTTACATATGAACTGTAGACAGAATTCAATGGAGCTAAGAGAAATAATGCTTCTCGAGTCGTTCGAACAATAGTTGAACTCATCAGTAAACTAAATTAGACTGTATGCCCTCAGATTTCTATTGCATGAAATGTACTCAATGTGGTTTTGATAGATGCCACTCAGCACTAGAAATAGTCGGCACACAAATAATATTCTCTCAGATTTTCGGGTAAACCAAACACTTCAATTATTAAAATTCATTTATTTTCTTCTGGAAAAAAGCATTTTTTGGAAGTTCGTAAAATAGGTTCATACGAAAAGAAAGATTATAAGTTTTAGAAATCAACATTACAAATTGACAAGAATCAAGAATTATTTTCAGAAATAAACGATAAAATCGATGGACAATGATGATGCCGTGCGCCCTCTTCTGTAACTTACATTCATTCGTAAACTGTTCTGTTCTAGTCATTTAATGTGTAAATGTAAAACTAATGTATTGCGTTCGTTCCGACCTACTCATATCAAACATCACAAAAAGACAACAATTAACATGCGTGTATCATTAATTGGCAAACGTCTTCGTCAAATTCCAATCCCAAAACCTCGTTTTTGCGAACATATCTCTGCTGATAACGAACAATCATTGTCTTGTCGTCAACGAATCTATGTTACATGTCCGCATTGTCAACGATCATTATGTTTAGATCATATTAATGAACATCAAACGATCATTCGAAATGTACTTGATTCATTAGTCAATCGTTTAAATGAATATCAATATGAACTAACTGTTACACTCGTTATTCCATCATCAAGTCAAACAACAGTTGATGGTTGTCTCAATGAATTTCGAAATAGTGTTATACCTTATATACAACGAACTTGTTGTCAAAATGATGTCAAACAAGAAGATATCAATCGTGTACAGGTGTTTGCTGATAAAATGTCAACGATTGTTCAACATGTTCGATTCTATTGGGACAATAATAATAATTCTAATGAGAGCGAGTCTGCATTCAAACGTCCACGAATTGACAAATCCTAGTTAATCTATTTTTATCATAGAAAAACAAAATATTTTTCCACATATTGTATTTGTTTTGTTTTCTTAAGTATTGTAGATCGAAAATGCCACGAGGATATGTCGTAACAATCATCTGGCAGATTTTATCGTTGATTGGATTTGTTTTCAATCTAACTGCAAACAGTAGTGATCGTTGGTGGGTGCGCGCGAAAGACGGTGGTGAAAAGAGCTTCGTGCGTGCCGGACTTTGGCAAGTTTGTTTTGATATGTATCGACATCGATTCGATTACTACGGCAAAATCTATCACGGATGTTGGTGGTAAAAATAGTGTTGTTTGAATTTTCTTCGAAAACGAATCTTTTCTAAGGTTATTCTCGCCGCATATTCATCTTCTACGTTCATGGATAACGAATACTTGGCTTCGTTGGGTGCAAACTCTCTCAACACTTTCATTAATCGTCTCATTTTTGGCTGTGATTTTTTCTCTTTTAATTCTACGTGATAGAGAAAGCTTCAAATCAACGAAACAAATCCTTCGAGCTGCATGTCTTCATGCGATAGCCGGTGTACTTATGTTCGCGACTGTGATCACATTCGGTATCAATGGTAAACGACGTGATTGGATGATGAATTGGCAATTCAATTGGTTTGGATGGAGTTTTCATTTAGCGATACTTGCTTGTATTGTTCATCTTGCAACGGCATTCGTTGCAGGATATCAAGGAATGAATAAGTAACTAGTTAATAAGAAAAATTTTGCTTGTTTATTGAATTTTTAACTAGATTGTTATATGAAACATTTGATTATGAACGAGCTCATGCAGAATTAGAAGATCGTTCAACATTAAACGCTAAACGTTCATCTCCAACACGTCGACATCGATCTGAACTCTGAATAAATTCCGTATATAGATCTGATTTTTATAGAATTTTAGTTTTTTAATCGAATAAAAATAAATCCGATATGCATCTATATATATCTATTCTTCTAGATGTGGCTCTTCATAGGTCTTGCGATTGCTCTCTTAGTTTTCTTAATTCTCCTCTATATTCTTCGTCCAATCTATCGTCCAACTTGTCTGACAGATCTTCGTGATGCACACGTTGTTATCACAGGTGGTTCAAGTGGAATTGGCAAAGAATTAGCAAAACAATTTTTGAATGATCATCACGCACATGTGACAATCTTAGCACGGAATCAACAACGTCTTGACGAATGTCGACAAGAATTAGCACCGGATAATAACGAACGGCTTTTATGTCTATCAGTTGATGTCGGTGGTTCGTATGCCGACGTTGAAAAAGCTATTCAACAAGCTTGCCGATACCATGGCAATCGTCCCGTGAGCATTTTGATCAATAATGCTGCTGTTTACTTTGCGAGAACGTTCGATGAAACAACAACCGATGAATTTGAACAAATGGGTAAGAAACGAAGCAAAGAAAACGCGTTGAATTGACGACATTTCGTTCGATTTTCTAGTTCGAATAAATTATCTCGGTGCTGTTTATTGTACGAAAGCTTGTTTACCATCGATGCGTCAGAATGGTTCAGGTCGTATTGTTCTTGTTTCATCTCAAGCCGGTCAGATCGGTATATTCGGTTATACGTCGTATTGTGGAACGAAATTTGCATTGAAAGGTTTTGCTGAATCTTTACAAATGGAATTAGCTCGTGATAATATCTATGTTACAATTGCCTATCCGCCGGATACAGATACGCCAGGTTTTGCCGAAGAGAATAAATCGAAACCCGTGGAAACGAAATTAATTAACGGTACATCAGATGTTCTATCGGCTGATGCAGTTGCTAAAGGAATTATTGAATCGACTCGTAAAGGTTCATTTTCGTGTTGGTTTGGAATCAATGGATTTCTTTTGGATTGTTTGACCAGTGGTGCACAACCGATAACGAGTCTCGTAGAACTTTTTAGTCAAACATTTACAGTTGGTCTTGCACGTGTGATTATGATTGGGCTTTTGAATACATTTTATTCGATTACAAACAAGAAAAAAACAAATTAATGGGTATTGCGTAATTACCATGACATCACTTTTTTCCTTTTTGTCTTTTTGGGTCTATAAAAGTGCGAAAGGAATTGCATGAAATTTGTTTTTTTTATATTTTAAGATAGAAGCATGTCTGCAGATGACAGTGAAACTCAACGTGATGAATTAGACGCGTTGACAAGTATTCTCGATGAAGCATCATTAGAAATCATTGAAAAAATAACGACGACCGATGCCATTCGGGGTACACTCGTCGTCGAAGTTGCGCTGCCAGATCAATTCGTTATTGCATATCATACAAGTATTGAAAAACAAAATTTGAATTCCATATTTGATATATATTAATAACCTAGATCAACAACGTCGTATTGAACATTTACCACCTATTTATCTTCATTTTACTCTACCAATAGATTATCCATCCTCGTCTCCTCCTTCATTTCAACTCGAATGTATTTGGATGACTAACAGACAGGTAGAGAATTTCATCACGTAGGTAATAAATAATTGTATGAATCATTTGGTGTTTTAGATTGAAATCTTATCAGATAATTTAAACACTCTATGGTCTGAGAATGCTCATGAACCAATTCTATTTCTCTGGTATACAAGTTTATCTTCTCAAGCACTTGACTGGTTGAATCTAACAAATAAACTTGATCTAACTGAATATTTTCCATCGACAATTACTGATTCATCATCAACCCAGTTAACTTCTACTCAAGTCGCAGCAACAATTCATAATTTCGAACGAGAAAAGAAACTTATTGTTCTCTCTCGAACGATTATAACCTGTCCAATTTGTATGGATGAGATGTACGGAACAGAGTGTTTCTCTTGTTATGCTTGCTCAAGTGTTGCTTGTAAATCTTGTGTTCGATGTTGTCTCGAAACGATTATTAACGAAGGACAAGTCAAATCGATGAGTTGTCCAATTAATTCCTCGTGTCAAGTTGAATTAACTCCCGCACAAATAGCTTCCATTGTTGACAAACAAACATTTCTTCGATATGATCGATTACTTTTTCAACAATCGATCGATTCAATGGACGATATTACCTATTGTCCACGTTGTCAACAACCTGTGATCGTAACCAAAGATTCAGACAATGATTTAACTAATACATTAGGCGAATGTGCAACCTGTACATTTGTTTTCTGTATAATCTGTGGAAAGACTTATCACGGTGTTAATCCGTGTCATTACAGTGAAAGTAAATTTGAAGACGATAATGTATTTTTCTTTCTTTCTTAACGTGAATTTTGACTAGATGAAATGAAAAATATTTACAAAGATTATCGAACAGCTAATGCTCAAGAACGAGCTGCAATGGAATTGAAATACGGTAAAGTATTTAATCGACTCATTGATGAAATGGCTTCGTTGGACATTATCCGACAAACTGCTCGGCAATGTCCAAATTGCTCAATTTATGTCGATGTGAGCATATTTTTCTTTTATTTTTTTCATTCTTCTTCGAATTTCGTTTTCCTCGTAGAAAATTGATGGTTGTAATAAAATGACTTGTACGAAATGTCATTCGTACTTCTGCTGGTCATGCCGTGATCGCTTGCCGAAAACGAATCCCTACAGTCATTTTCATAATCCATCAAGTAAATGTTATAATAAATTATTCGATGGCGTGCCAGTTATGGACGATGATTGGTGACAAGAAAATAAAAATCAGTGAATTTTTGTTTAGTTGTTTTATTAAAAAGAAAAGAATAATATGTTCTACTACGAAAAGAAAAGATCGATTGATATTTATTTATGTTCGGATGATTTTTTTTATAAAGAAAAAAAAAGAAATGTTCAGCAATTATTTTTTGCTCTTCGGTTTTTTCATACGTTTTGTTTTCAATCCAATTAAATCTTCGCCTTGCATTTTAATACGTTCACGTGTTTGACATTCCGGATTGTCTTCACCAGCATTATCATCATCTATTGACAAAAAAATAACAACTCGAATTGATAAAAAACGAGAACAAAAAACAAATCATCGAACCTCCGTAAATATTTCCTTTCGTCGTCGATGGTGGATTGATACGTGTGTTGTAAGTTGGTAATTTACCATCACCAGCATATTGAAGCTAAATAAAACATAAAAAGAATTGAACGAACAGAGAGAGAGAGATATGTACGTACATCTAATTGACGCATTTCTTTTAATGTTGCATCTAAATCTTTCGCTTCGAGTTCTTCGACAAGTTTAACAAGTTTTTCTTCGGTTGTGCCGAGTAAATCAAGAACATAATCATTCGATTGCGATGAAATAACACTTGTTGGCACTTGACTTTTCGTTGCTTTTAAGTGATGTAATTTATCTGCTAAATGTTCAATACCCGATTTGACTTCGATCATTTTCTTCATTGTCTTATCCATTTTCGTGAGATTTTCATCACGACGTTTTTCGCTCTCCTTCAAACTATCTTGAGCTTCAGTGAGAATACGTTGACCTCTGCACGAAAGCAAAAGAAAAAATGACGAGACCATAGAATTCGTTTGTCTTACGTTGAGGTTTTAGCTTCACCGCTGTATTTCATTTCTTCGAATTCTTTATTCAATCGAGCTTTTTCATCACGTAATTTGGCGACGTTTTGTTCGGCATCGACTTTCATGTTCAGTTGTACTATCTTGAGATTGAAAACGTTCGACCACTTCCTATTCATTCGTTAATTTACTCAAATTCACAACAACAACAACAACAACAATGTCCTACTTGCATCGAACTTGCGCCAGTGGCTTCTTTGATTCTTTGAAAGGCGTTTTCATACATATCGACTTTGCTTTGATCTTGTTCGGAGAGTTTATCTTTCGAGTCTTCTTGCGGACTTGTTGGTCGTTGAAGAGCTCGACGATCGACTCGTTCAGCGTGCAATTTCTTCTCTTCGGCTTCGCTCTTCAATTCATTCAAACGAAGTTCGCGTTCTTTACGTTCTCGATAGACTTTATCTTCGCTTTTCTTCAATTCATTCTTCGCGTTCTTTTGAGCGAGATCAGCTTCTAAAGCACTTCGTTGTGCATCGTGCAGTTCTTGTTGTGTTCGACGAATTTGCATGGCCATGGCATCGAGTCGATTTGAGTAGGTCAGACTTTCTTGAATTAAATGAGCTTTGATTTGATTATATGTACGTTGAATAGTCACGGCTTCGGTGCATTTTAATTCGGCTTTGTCGAGTCGATTTTCCAGTTGACGAAGACGAGCCGCTGTTTCGGATTCGCCAGCATCGGTTTGAACGGCCTCTTCGGCTTCTTTGACCATGAGATCGTAACGTGTTTGAAGTTCTTCGAGTTGTTTCATTTTCGATGCGTTGGTATGTCGACTGGCGTTGAGACGATTTTTCAGATCGCCTAATTGTTCATTGGTGAGTTGAATAGCTACCTAAAGAAAATCCACGTTCGTTTTTTTTGAGTCAAGAAAAATCAAATGAATATCTACTGCGCCGGTTTTGTTTTTCAATGCAGCTCGTTCCTCTTTTCGGCCGCTGAATGCTTCGTTGAGAACTTTTTCATCACCCTAAATTGCAAAAAACGAACATAAACAACAAGTTAATCCGAAGAAAAGATGATGACTTCGAGTAATTCTTTGAGTTTTTGTCGTTTTTCTTTGTTTTCTTTTTGTAACTGAGCAATTTTTCGTTTGTTTTTCTCCGTATGTAAATCGACTTGTTCGATATAAGCTTCTTGACTACCAGCTAAAATAAAATCAGTTTATTAAAAACGTTCGTTCTTGAAAATCTTAACCTAAGAGTTCGCGTTTTTTGCGTATCTCTTCGATCTGCTCCGACATGGAGAGTTTATATTGATATTGATCATTTGCTTTAGCTCCCGACGGCATGATTGACAAAGAAAAACCAACGAGTCAAATGTTCACTTTACACAAAAATATAGAATGTATATACATTTGTTGATTCTACTACACAGGTTGCTTAGTTACGAAGGTTAATCGATCAAAGAAAAGCAAATTCTCGAATCATAATCATCGAAATTCGAACAGAGACTTGTCAAAGATCGAAAAGACCCATTTTGTTAGATTTGTGGGATTAAAAATAGCCAGTGACATCTATTGATGAATAATGAGTCATTAATTTTTGCTAGACGGTTGCATCGGTATTGCGAAAGGATCATTTCGCAATTAAAACGATAACTGATTCTTGAAAGAATATAAAAGACAAGTAAAACACTCATTTTTCCATCAGAATTTAGTCTAGAAGATAGATCTAAATAGTAAAAAGTATTGGCATATCTGTGCAATGCCTAAGTCAAACAATCAAGCTGATAGCGATGAGGGCGATGTTTATGATGAAATAAAAAACAATCACGGACGACATTCAAGCAAACGATTAAGACGATTGAGAGCTTTTGAACGTAGTTATTACAAAAAAACGTGTGAAGTAAAAAAAAGGTATGTTGACACGCCTCTCTCCCTCTCTTTTTAAAACTTTAATACAATATAGTCAATTGTTCGTTTTTTTTTCAGTGGACACGGTCTCGATCCCGTTCATCGTCTTGACGATGGTGGTCTTGGTTATTTCCCAAATAATCTTACTTATTCATTAAATAAAAGAAAGCGTTGGCTTTTGCCTAAAATAATCGAAGAACGTATTCGTGAATACGATCGTTCTGAAGATAACTCGAGTTCTATTGATGAACGTTTGAAAATCGTCATGTATGAAAATGAAAATACTCGTCATCGATCGAGTTGTATCCGTTATGGCAATAGTCAAACTGAACCACAGATTATCTATAAAAATGGACGACGTTTCAATTCGGATACGTTGACAAAATGGATGGATTTCAATACGAATCGACGATGGAGTCGAAGACATCGAAATAATGAAGCTGAGCGTGTTAATCAACCAAATTTTGGTTTTCAACAACGTGCAGGCTTTTTTCCCAGTGAAGTTACATATCAATTTCTTATTCCAAAACAATTCTCCAGTTTGGATAATCGTCGAAAGGGAAAATCATCATTAGTCTGGTCAACTGATGATGACGGTTATGGTTACCGAGAAGGACGACATCATAAAGATACAACCAAACATCGACGAGTACTACGTCTAAACGAATGTTTGGATTATCTACACGAACAGCACGATGATCAACAAGAGGAAGAATATATTTGCGATGAAATTCTCGATGAAAATCAACAATGGTCTATTGTTTTCGATGATCCAGGTAGATAGTTGAGATTGCTCAAAGGAGAAAAAAAAAGAAACTTTTTTATTCTATAGAAAACACGAATGAATTTCCAATTGAATATTTCTTCCCTGTACATACTTCCACTTATAAATCATCGGATTCAGACGAAACAATCGATATTAAAGCAAACAAATTCTACGAACCTCCGTCAACATCTCCAACCGAAACATCTACTAAATCCCCAGTTGTCACCGAAAGTTTCTTAGGTTCATTTCCGTGTAAAAACGAACGTGATTTTCTTCGTTCAATGCAACGATCGAATTTGTACATTAGTCAAGCAAATCTCTCTCCACCTGTATTCACTCAAAGCACATCGACATCATCTTTCATTGCAATTTATTCGTATTCTCGAGTGTCGAATCAAATTGAAGTTCGACTGAAATTTGCTGATCAACAACATCCGTTGATTTCTTTCAAACAAAATGAAAACACTTGTTCGAAATTAGCCGAACAAATTGCAGCGAAACTCAATGAAAACGAACAAATCAATAAAAAAAATCAATCAAATGATAACCATCGTTTGCACGTCGATGCTTTACGTGGTTCATTGCCAGTGTCGGTTTTTCTAGCCAAAGAAATGGTTTTAGTTCAGCCGAATTCTACTGACAAACAAACAGCTCTACAAAAAGAAAATCTCATTCAAACAAACGAACTACTCGATGAGAATCAATGGTTTGACACTCGACAAAGTCAAAATCAAACCTCTGATTGCTCAATCTGTTGTGAATCATTAACATTCGAAACTGCTTATGAACTTCTACCTTGTAAGTCGTTGAATTCGATTCAAATAACTTATCATTTAAACATCTTTTCCCCGTCTCGTTCAAGGTCATCACATCCTTTGCCATTCATGTTTAACTTCCTACATTCGTACAAATGTCTCCTCAATCAGTACATCGCCTGTCACCTGTTTTCAATCGAATTGTTCAACTGAATTGAATGTTGCATTTATTCAATCATTTGTCTCCTATGATATCTATCGTTCGTATGTTGAATCTTCGCTCGAACGTCGATTGTTCTCGTTGGGTCAATATCGTAAATGTCCATCTCGTGGTTGTTCGAAACTTCTTATCATTGAAAATCAAACGAAACCGTCACTAATGTGCTCTTGTGGTCAACGTGTATGTGCATCTTGTCTCGAAGAATATCATTTTCCAGCTACATGTCAACAATACAAATCCTATGAAAAACGTTTACGTCAAACGAATGATCATTTATTAAGTTCATCGGGTATTGGTGAAAATACGAGTTATTACATTGCTCAAGGTAAAAATTGTCCAACCTGCGGTGAATTCGTTGAAAAGAACGGTGGTTGTCCTCATATGACATGCAAATGTGGTTATGAATACTGCTGGGCCTGTTTGAAACGATGGGCGACACATGACTCATCGAAATGCTTTCCGATTGCTGAATCTACGCATGAACTTCGTTCGTCGACTCGAAGTCGATTTTTTAATAAAGCTATAACTCATCGTCGACAACGAAATCAACAAGAATTCGATTCAATCGGTGAATTAATTGTTGCTTCCAGACTTTCTTTACAATATAATGTCATTCTTTCGACTTACATCGATTTAAATACGCTTGCCGAATTCATCTATGTTTTTATGCAAAAACGACATTTAGATAAAAATATTCGATCTGTCTTAGGTCAAACAGCACATCGACTAGAAGCCGATGCATTTCGTATCAAAGTTCGTTTAGAATCCAATCAATTGAATGTAGATCTTGTTCAACAAATACGTATACGTCTTCGACAAACAGCAATCAATTTAATTCATATGAGAGAAAATAAACTTTTATTGTGAATATTTTTTTAAAATTTTTGTACAATAAATTTGACAAATGTAGATCAACCGTAACGAAATATATGTCTCTTACTTATTGACGTCATACATCGTCAGTCGTTCTTTCTACTCTCTCTCTCTCTCAACTACGTACATATTCATTCGTAAGAAAAAATCACAGAATGTTTGCATCACGTCCTTTTCCTCGTCCTCCTGTCATACAAAATCAACCAAAAGAAGAACGAACAAGTATTTGGAGGATTGTTCTCGACATAATTTGTCTCATTATACGTAAATCTAATTAATAAAAAGGATTTATTATGTATTTCGTTCTGTTCGTAGTCTTAGTCATCACGATTATTGCGCATTATGTTGCTAAACCATTTACACGAGGATTCTTCTGTTCAGATACAGCGATTCAATATCCATACAAAAACAATACCGTTCCGACATCTGCTGCTATTATTCTCTCAATTTTTCTTCCATTATTATGGGTAGATCAGAAAAAAAAGAAATAAATGAACATTTTCTCTTTAAAAAAAACACACACACGTCTTTTCCAGATGTTAATAACAGAATTTTGTAAAAAATTCTATTTCAAATGGTACCCAAAACAATTATCTGTGACACGTCTCGAACTGTTCGGTACACGAATTGTGTACATATCTCCATTTGTTCGAAATCTCTACATCCTTACAAGTATTTCGGTTCGAATTATTTGCTTTCGATGTTTTGTTTTCAGTCGTCTTTTTCTACGGATATCTTTCGACGTGGGTATTAACTGAAATCGCAAAGAATTTCGTTGGAGAACTACGACCACATTTTCTTGCTGTTTGTCAACCGACATTCGACTGTTCAGCGGTGACATCGTTAGCACAGTTCAATAGATATTTACAATACGGAATTGATTATACATGTCAAAATACGGATGAAAAGGCTGTTCGAGAGGCTCGGTAGAATTTTGATTGAATAGTTTCGTTTTTTGTTGAAATGAGATTTTTAGTCGATCGTTTTTCAGTGGACATTCGTCAGCAATCTTTTGTAAGTGCTTGATAATTACGTATATTGATTTTTATCGATTGATTAGATGGTTTTGCTTGGTTGATTATGTACATTCATGTTTCATGGTCGTGGCGTTTTCTTGGTATCCTTGGTCATTTATTTCAAGTTGGAATAGCTATTCTTGCATTTTATATCGGTAATTGATTTGAAATGAAATTTCAGTTCTACAAAATCGATGTTCGTTTAGCTTATTCTCGTCTTAGTGATTTTCAACATCATTGGCAAGATATTTTAGTCGGTGCTCTATTCGGTTCTCTTATTGCCTTTGTAACCTTTAAGTTTATTTTAAATTGGCGTAATTATACAACAAGATTTCTTCCGTATACAATCGGTTCTTCTTCTTCTTCGGAGAGGAATCCTCCAATTTATTATCACCCGCAACCACAACGATTTCACAATCGACCTTTTTCTCGATATTAAATAAAGTCATGATTTTTTTCTCTTCGTAGATTACATCTTTTTTTCTGTTTCTAACGCTCTTACTAATGAATAATAGTTGTATGTTTTATCAATTGCCTCCTCCGCCACACCGCTATGATTCATACAGCGTAGACAAATGGTTTCAAAAACGGTTAGTGATACCGCGTGTTGTTTCTTTTTCTTCCTTTGATTTCCGAGAGAGAGAGAGAGAGAAAAAAAAAACTTATATATATGTGTGTGTTTGTAAAGACATGTTTATGACTATGATAGCTAAAAAAAAATACGACATGAGTCGTGCATCAAATAATAATGAAGTCCCACCTGTTTCCTATGAATCAATGGAAATAGCGGGAGCTGATGTTCGGAGGTAAATTATTTTCGAAATGATTTAATAGACTATTGAATGCATCTGCTGATCAAATAATTCTATTGTCTTTTTTCTAGTCAAAGGCCAACTGTCACGAAAACTGCTTCGACTTTGAAATTAATTTTCGATCTCATATCATTGATAATAAGTTTGTTGAGTAGAAAAAAAAGACGAGATTTTCATTTTGTTCGAATTGAATTAGTTTTGATCGTTTGGCTCGTTTTGAAATATTTCGTCAAGCCAATTCGACGACCATTTTTATGTTCAAATTTAAATCTCTATCATCCAAAGCCACCCTTCAATGTCTTTCCATCGTGGTTGTTATTCGTTTGTGCAATCATCATTCCAATCGCTCTTGTACGACACAATTTTGTCAAATAAAAATCTCTTATTTTCTGTGATTTAGATTCTTCTATCTGAAGGCATTCGTTGGTATTATTTATACCGTCGGCAGACTGCTCGAATTGTCTATCAATTAAGCTTTCGACAACGTATATGTCACATTCCCGAATGGATCGGAAATCTTTATATAATCATTGGTAAATCGATTCCATACGAAATAATTTCATTTCATATGAATTTTCTTCTTAGGCGCGTTTGTTTTCAGTAATATAGTTAATTCATTTTTAACTAATGTGGGCAAAGTTTCCGTCGGTCGACATCGTCCACATTTCATTCCATCGTGTTTTAATCAATTTTCTTATCAAGATTTTTGTTTCAACGCAACAACATGGTTCGTAAATTACACTTGTATCGGAGAATCGAGCTCGGTTTTGAAAGAAAAAGATGGTGCTTATGATATTCGGTATGATTTCGAGAAAAGAAAATCTTCTGTTTTAAAAAACGGAATTTCATTTTCTTCAGACAATCATTTCCATCGGGACATTCGTCAACAGCTTTCTGCGGATTGATATTCTTAGCTGTAAGAAGATACTGAGCAAATTTTCCAAATTGTAATCCGATCCGACTGTTTAGTTATACATTCATAAAGTTTGGAGCTATCGTAATTTTGGCTTTTTTCCATATGTTTTCGAAGCTGGTTGTTTCTGTTTAGCTGCATACATCGGTTTGTTCGATTTGAATCAATGATTTTAAGATTTTCTTTTTTTGATTTTCGGGTTCAAAGGTATTACTCGTATTAGTGACAATCGTCATCATCCAACCGACGTGCTTGCTGGAGCTATTCTTGGATCATTTATTGCAATTATTGGAGTAAGAATTGAATTTGAATCGAATTTCGAAATATCACGATATCGTTTTTTTTAGTTTCGATATGTTATTCGTACGTTGAAACAATCGGTTACTGTAGATACAAATGGTGAAGTCACAGCTCCAATTATTCCCTAAATTAATTTCTTCTTGAATCTATTTATTCATGTTTGCATGGGATTTCATGTTTATCGATAATCAGTAGTCGGATATGTTGAACAAATGGTTCTTCGGTCTTTTCTTTTTTTCTACTGAATAAATTTCTCTATACTTATGGTGTCAATGAAAATAGTCAACAAAGAATCAGTAATTGCTTTCAGTTGACACACACGCTTTCAAAAGGAGATTTATTGATTGCTGACAATGATGTTAATTTACTTTCTGTATGTTCATGCCTATAGAACAATCTTTGTAAATCGGTTGTGGCATTTTCAACGACGGTTTGATGACGATGTTAATAATCTTAATACGTATTGAAATTTTCTTTTGTTCTTACGATGAGACGAAATAGTCGTCTCATGTATGTAACAAATATCTGATTAAGATTATGTTAAACTTTGGTACTCAAATTTTAAAGTAGGCAAACGAAAACGAACTTGTTCAGTTCTCTTCGTATGTGTTGATTAGCACTCATCAATTTTTATTCTTTATCTTTACATTTTTCAGTTTGTCTTTTTTATAATACGTGAGTCAATATTATTACGATAAGACGAAGAACAAGAAAAAGAAAACGGGAAAGATTCGTAACAGTACGCAAACTCATTCTCAGATTGTGCTTAACAGTGACCTTCATGATCATTGGATAATACTTAAGAGAGAAGAACGCTGTATGTTAAAGAAACTTACGTTTTTTTCTCTATATCTTTGTTTCCAAACTGTAATAAAAGTTTCCGTTTTTTCTTCTTCTTCTCCTCTGTCAGTTCTCTTCTCATTTTTTTTCTCTTCTGCTCTTGCTTCTTGTTGAATATAATCAACATACTTACTCATTCACTCGTGCTTAGATTCTCTTAGCATCGCGAATGTCAGCCAACAGACTCAATTTTTCTATACTACTTGTTCTTTCTCTCATTCTTTTTCTTCTTTTCAAATAAACCACAAAATTTGTAGCTTCCAAGAAGAAAAAAACGCATTCTTCACGTTCTTTCCGCTCTTCGCACGTACATATATATATATATATTCTCTTGGAGTCTATTTCTCTTTCTCTCTCGCTCCTTCGATCACTCGTGCTTCTGCTCTTCGTTTTTTCTTATCATCATCCGTGAATGATGATGACTATTGCACACATTTTCGTGCATGTTTCGAGTACACATGCATATGTCGATCGACGTGCCTGTTCTTCGTTTGGCATCTTTAGCATTCATTGAAATATATCTCATGAAGAACAATTTATTATTCTCAGGTACGACCTTCCACCTGTTCATTAAAGAAAAACAGTCTCTCGTTCGAGAAACCATACTAATTAAATATAGATTTCAAATGTTATTTACACTCGATTATTTCGATTTAATCGAGTGACTGTTTCGTTCGTTTTTCTTCTTCTTCTTCGTACCTCTTGGTGATTATCTCTCGATTTAAAGATGATTTTAAGTGGGTGACGACCGTGACATGTTGAGACACATACGTACTCACTTATTCGTTTTCTTTTTGTGTGCTTAGTGTATCTCTTCTTTTTATTCTAAAGCGAGATTATGTTAATGGTTGTATGTGTACAAACGTGAGGATAAACACACTTATGATTATAAGAAGGACATGTATTTAGTGTGATACGGTCATCTTTTTGAAGTCGAACGGTTGATTTGTCATGTTTTTATTGTCAAGATAACTGAACAAATGAGTTGAGTGGAAGAAATCGAACGAACGATCGAACGAACGATTTAAATATTTCGATTCAATATTTGATAAAGAATCGGTAAGAATGTTTGATATAAATACACATTTATTTTGTATTATTGAAGGTTATTCGAACACGACATAATGACGATGAATGTTGTAGTATATTATTTTCTTTTTACTTTTCTGTCTTGAAAGATATCGTTGACAAAAAAAAACGAAAAAATTTTCTCTCTCTTTCTCCATATTTCTCCACTTTAATAAAATCTCATCGTACTACTTCTCAAGTGCGTATATATCTCAAGGACAAACAATATAGCAATTATATTAAAATCTATTGTCATACACATATCGTCTAATATTGAGTTTGTATATCATCTTGTTTCTATTCCCATCATTGAGACATATATATATATATTCATATCCAGAAGTCAACACACGATTGACTCATTTTCTCACCATATATACAGATCAAATATCGTTCATATACGCCACACGCATTGAGAAATACTGTCAAATGAATCATGACAAGTCAGATCGACACTAATGAATGTTCAGATTCTTTTTTCTCTCCGTTTTTTTTTCATTAAAAATCACCAACAACTATTTTTAATGAAGTCTACCTTGAATTGCATTCGATACAACTCGTAATAGTACGTACAATAGACATCATCAATGATGACAGAGTACGCATACGCACAAACATAATGAGCCGTATCCAACTGAAGACCGCCCCAACTTTTATCTACTTAAGTCAATTAGATACCGTATTATTAAAAATAAAGAAGAAGTTTTCTTCTTTCTCTTCGTCTTCTTCTTCTTCTTCTTCACAAATAATGATCGATCATGTAATAAGAATAACAAATACAGAAACTATTATCGATTCCATTAGTTCCATTTAAAGATGATGGTAATTTTGTTGGACAACAGATATACAAACATATGTCTATGTATATGTATAAGTACAGGTAGAATAGAAACATGCCTAAGGCAAATCAGATAAAGAATCCATCATATTTCGTCTCATATTTCTCTTTTCATTCATTAAATCTCGAGAAAAAAAAATCTTCGATTCTTTTTCGATTTTCGTTTTTTGTTCTTCATTTAGTTAAATAAATCTCTCAATGTCATCAGATAATATCAACGAATTTTCTTCGTATTCAATCGATAAACTCAATTCATCATCGTTCTTACCTCTCAATGATACATGGATATTATCAATATTCATACTTTGTTTAATTGGTCTTCTATGTACAATAATACTTTCATTGATATTGATCTATTTATCATCTCGTCGTTCCAATGATCATGTTTTTCTCACGAATCTATTTATTTGTTTCAGTCTCACTTTTATTTATCTCATTCTAATCATATTCTTACTACGTTCGAATGAAATCCTTTGTAGTCTACGAGAATTTCTTTCTCAATTGTCCTATGCATTCTTATATTCAGCATTTCTCTCCCGATATATCATGCAATGGTTAGGTTCACGTATACTTTCGAAACGAACTAAACATTACACATCATTATTAATTTATATGTTATTAATATTTATTCAAATACCGATCGGAATTCTTTGGTGGTATTTTACAAGTCCACGTTTATGTCAACAGATCGATGTCAATCGATTTTCTTCGCATATGCCGAATTTTTTCTTTCAATTTCACAAATCATTTCGTTCAACAACATCATGTTCACATCATTGTACAGTTGATTATCGTTTCTATGCAACATTTACTTATACAATAGTTCAGCTTGTTCTTTGTACGATTCTTTCGACATGTTTATTTTTTTGTCGACATTGTCGAACCGATGAAAAACTCATTTCAACAAACGGTTATCATCGTTTAGTAAATTGTTTGCATATGTTTGCATTTATTTTCATTGATTTTATTTGGTTAATTTGGACGTTGATTTATTATTTTACCAATCCATTTTTTATCTATCCAGCATTGATATTAAGCATGTTTAGTATTGCAACGATTTCGTTGTTATTTATTCTTCTACCGCAAATTTATTATTATTCAAAAATTAAAATCAATGATATTGAACAATATCAACTAACGAATAAAGTTCAATCAACAACATTGTACAGTAATAAATTAGCAGCGAATGAACATGAATTATTGTTCGATGAGAAAAAGCCGATGCATAAAGCTGAAAGTGAAATATCGTATGAATTAGGCGATAGTGGAACATTTCTGCCGATAACACGAACACCAAAAGGCCCGTTTAAAGTTTTTAATCACGAGAAAAAACCTAGTGAAAAACTCGATGATTTGATCTATGGTGATGATCATCAGAAAACAGTGAATAACAATGAAATCAAAGTCAATACATCGGCAAATGATGTTCGAAATCTTCAACCACCAGTTACATCACCATTACAACGACAAGTAAGTTCGAATAATTGATTTCGATCTTCTAGAAATTATTCGAATTTCTTAGTTAACATCAAGCAGTGTCGCATCGGATTTTGTCTCACCATCAGCCTATCGAACTCTTCATTCAGATACGCCCTATTACTCTGCTTATCAACCACCACGTCGAGATGAAACTATCATTCCTATCCTATGTACATCCGAACGTCCACGAACGTCAACACCTGTTAAAATGCGTATTCTCGTCAATAATACGCCTTCATCATCAGTTCCAACGACACGTCGATTACATTCAAGTAATGATCTTCGACATATTCGTCAGTCGTACTCTCGTATACAACCACCACCGCCATCATCACAATCGGCGATCTATTGTTCACCTCAAACGCAACAGTATCTCTATTTTGATCCCTATCGAACAACGCCAACACGCATCGGTGGTAATACGTGGCAATCGGTTTTGCTACAACCAACACGTTCGACTCCTTCGTCATCGTACCGTCGATTTCCGTACGATAATCGATCGTTATCTCAACGCCTTTGGGATATCGACAGTGGCGATGACGATGACAATGAAATCGAAGAAGATATCATTAGAATTGTCGGTCGACATACGCCACCGACATCACCATCGAATGTACATTTTCGTCATCCAGAAGAAAATACTCTCCTGCATATCGATGATGATGATGAAGAAGAAACTAGCAATCCAATTTATAGAAAACAATATGCTCATGTGTAAAAAGAAATTCTCATGTTCATATTCTTGTTTTGTGATATATTTTTTTTCTCGTCTGTGTTTTTTGTCAAGCATGAAAGTATCTAGTTTTTAGTTTGTTTGGTTTTCTTCTCTTTGAACAGTGCAATGTTTCCTTTGTATGCGTGTGTTTTTTGAATCAAGTAGTTCGTATTCAGCAAAAACAATAAATTGGTCAGAAGATATATCTTCTGACATCTATTCATAACGCAGATCGTTTTTTTTTCTCTCGTTCATTTTCAAAATTCAAATGGCCGTTTCATGGACGATGATGTTGCGAAAACATCACGGAATTGTCATTGAATCTGAAATATGTAAATCAATTTTCAAAGCTATTCATCAGCCAACTCAACAGATCATATGCGTGTAATCGAGAAAAATCATTTTTCTACATTGAAAATCCTGTTGTTGTTGTTTTTTTTAAATAGAAAATCTCTTCCATTGTTAAGCTCATCGTCATTAAACGAAGCCTATCTCCTTCGTAGTGTTCTTTCCAATGATGAAAATACTCATATTCATCCAAATATTCTCTCACTTCTATCGATTAAATATTTAACAACAAATAATTCGATTTATTTCATTTATGATTACGCATTCAATCGAGATTTAGCTACACACGGTTTACTATACGGTGGTACGGAAAAACAATTGACAAACGAACAAATTCGAACGTATATCTATCAACTTCTATCAGCAATTGTGTTTTGTCATGATCGACTTGTTTTTCATTGTGCTATTGAATTAAAACATTTGCTTATTACGCGAACAGGACAATTGAAACTATCGAATTTTGAATATGCTAAACATGCTCTCTATCCAACAATGACGATTAGTATCAATGAACTATCGTGCTTTGCACATACGCCACCGGAATTACTTCTTGGCGATCGATTTCTCTCGAATTCAATTGATATGTGGTCAATTGGCTGCGTATTTGCTCAATTATGTTCAATAACTCAAATCGAACCGTTATTTCGTGGAAATAATCAAATTGAACTACTTTTTTGTATATTTTCGATATTAGGCACACCGACAGATGACTTATGGCCGTTGTTCTCTCGACAATTGTATTTCAATTGCGAATTTCCACGTTGGACACGACGAAATGATCTTCTATTCGAACTAACGAAATCCATTGGTAGTATAGGTTTAGATTTTTTGAAAAATTTATTCAATTACGATTCGAATACACGATTAACTGCGAGAAATGCTCTACTACATGAATATTTCGATCGATAAGTGTGCAAATAGTATGGAATTTTTTTTTGTTTGTCTACTAAATATACATACGCAAACATATGATTCAACTCTGAGAAAAGAAAAACCTGTTAAATTACTTGAATACAATTCAATAGAGTGAAAAATTAAAATAATTATAGAACTTTTTTTTTTCTATTTCAAAAAGAAAAAAGAAAAAGAAAAAGTCGATATGAAATATTAATTAAACTAAAACGAAGCAATTTGACAAGCGACTAATCATAACTGAGACATAATTTCCATTTAAACAAAAAAAAACAGAAATAAGTCAATGGACTAAGATTATTTGAATAATTCATAGCGAAAATTAATCATGGGATTGTTGGTTCAATTGTTCGATTTTGTGTACATTAGGGAAATAAATGTAATAATCGACGTACTATATCACTGAAAATAAAATATCGAATAAAAACAACGAACGTATTCGTTCGATTGCATAACGGCGTATCACAACAATAAATACATTCGAGTTTCTGTTCAGCATCATCTGTATAAATGCATTTCGATTCGGGTGTTGTTTCCATAGCTTTCGTTCGGTCTCTCCACGAACATAAACCTTTTGGTGCACAGTCTCGACGTAAATACGTATCAACTGAACGATAACTAATGACTAATTTTCGACATTCATATTCACCGGTAGGATTTTCATCTTGACAATTTTTAACATAGGATAAACCAAGACTCGAGGATGCATTGAAAAACCGACAAGAATTCGGATGATCAGCTGAAATGAAGAAAAAACAAGATCGGTCTCTCTCTCTTTCTAATCAAGCAAATCTCTTACTGAATCCAACTAAAGGTTCAATACATGTGTAACAAGAAAAATTCGCTGTTAACTTATCAATAGAACAAATTAAAATCAAGACTATTGGCTTGATTAAATATGTCATTATTTAATTTAACATTCTTTTCTTTTTCTGTTCTCAATTCTAGTCGAATTTCTTCTCGTTTTATAGCTGCTACTCACTATTGTTAATGTTTATTCTCTAGTTTTTCTTTCTATTTTTTCCTCTTCGTCTTTGCCTTCTCTTTAACGATAATTTCTTCCTCCTCTCTCTCTCTTCGCTGGCACACACATGCAAACAATCAGCCGAATTCGTCGAATATATCGTGCAAATTTTCATCAATAATAATAATAATAATAATAAAATAGATTTGCTCTTTTTTTTCTTCTTCGAACAAAACAGAATCAACCTGCAGGCAAAATCAATCGATGATTCCGAATTTTTACTAATATGAAATCGAGAAAATACGCTGTAGAATTTCTTTGATAGATGAAACTCAAATAAATATTGACTAGAACGGAACCAATTCGATTGACATCGCTGAAAGGAAACTAATAAATCTCAATCGAAGTTCAATATTTGACATTTGATGGATATTTGATAATTCACACGATTTTTAATAGAAAATCTTTCCAATAGGAATCGCCATCTGCCTTGTTCGACTGACATCTATCCGTAATCTTGATGCAATTACATTTCAACGAATAGAAAACATTTAATCGAGTGCATATACACACAATTTGTCCGTCTCTCTTTGTCATTTGTATTGAAATCCTAACGTAGAACTCATCATGCCTCCCGTGGAATTGAACGGTAATTCGAGTGAAATGCCTGCCGGTCAGCCGGCTTCGATTACACCGGTTCCTGCGGCATTTGTTCCTCCGTCAGTCCGAACAAAAATCGGTATTATTTATCCACCACCTGAAGTTCGAAGTGAGTGTTGTTTTTTGTCTGTTTTGGGTACGATCATCATTTGTTTCATTAGCTATCGTCGATAAAACTGCGAATTTCGTCGCTCGAAACGGTCCAAGTTTTGAAAATAAAGTCAAAGAAGCTGAATCGAATAATTCGAAATTTAATTTTCTTAATCCTCATGATCCTTATCATGCCTATTATTTACACAAAGTCAAAGAATTTAGCGAAGGAAAACCAGGCGCACCTGGCACCGAACAACAAGTGACAATTGCACCGACACCATCGATACAACCTGCTGTTCCTAAAGTAAGAACTTTCAATTGAAGAGAAAACGAAGAATTCAGAGCGTTTTTTTTAGACTCAAACGAAAGCTCAAAGTGAAGTTGCGAAATTCTTCGAACCAATTATTATCAAAGATCCACCCAGTGAATACGAATTTATGACCGAACCACCGTCGATCTCAGCTTATGATTTGTAAGAACAAACGTTTGATTTTTTTAAAAAATTTATTGTTATTTCTTTAATTTATTTGCAGAGATGTTGTTAAACTAACAGCTCAATTTGTCGCTCGTAATGGTCGTCAATTTCTGACGTCGTTAATGGCGAAAGAAGCACGTAATTCTCAATTTGATTTCTTGAAACCAGCACATGGTCTATTCAATTATTTCACCAAACTTGTCGAACAGTACACGAAAATTCTCATACCAACGAAAGACATGATAACTAAACTTCATATTGGCATTGACAATCAACAGAAAACAATGGACGAAGTTAACTATCGAGTTGAATGGGTCAAACATCAACTACGTGAGAGAGCAAAAGAAGAGGAAGCCGCTGAGAAAGAACGAGGTACGAGAGAATTGTAATTGTTGTTTTTTTCTATATTGAAAATTTCATTTTAGCTGCATATTCACAAATCGAATGGCGTGATTTCGTCGTGGTGGAAACAGTCGATTATCAACCACAAGAACAAGGCAATTTCCCGGTAAAAAATTGCTGCTAAAAACTTTTGATCGAGAATTTTTTTTGTTTTCTATTTCAGCCACCTACAACGCCGGAAATGGTCGGTGCACGTATGCTTCTCCAAGAACGTCTCGATGGAAACGTAAGTCGATTTCTCGCTTTTTTTGCTCGAACATTTATTTCTCCTTTCAGAATTTTCAACATATTGCTTCAACACATTTGGTCAGCATGTCAGCAGATCTTCATACAGAAATGGAAATGGATTCACCACCTCATTCACCGGTCGCCGCAGCATCCAATGTTAATATGCAAGAAATGGACATGGAACAGGATGATGAAGATATGAATGTTCAACCAGTTGCACCACAACCACCACCGCCACCACGCGGTGCTCCACCACCACCACCACCTGTTATGATTCCTCGTATGCCTGTCAATCAAATGCCGTTGCATTCAATGCTACCAACAACAGCTGTACCTCCTACACTGCCAACAGATAAACGAACGACACCGTTTAAACCTCAAGATGTTATCATTAAAGATTACAATCCCAAAGATAAAATGGTTACGATTAGTCAAAGTGAACAATATCTTATTTCGCCAATTACGAAAGAAAAAATTCCAGCGAGCAGCATCTCGGCTCATACGAAATACGGTAAGGTTCACATGGATTTTGTTTGTTTTCACTGTATTTTGTGTTTAGCTTTATTGGATCCAAATTGGATTCAACGACGAGAGAAAGAACTTGCTGAACAACAAGAGAAAGAACATGTCTATGAGCCAGGATCGCATGTTGGCCTTGAATTGAAGAAATTTGCCGAACGTCGTACAGATATTTTCGGTACAGGCGCACAGGAAACCATTATTGGTAAAAAGGTAAAGCATTTTTTTGTTTTTTCTCGATTTTTTATTGATTTTTTTTCGGTTCGATTCAGATTGGTGAAGAAGATAAACGCGATGATAAAGTCCAATGGGACGGTCATACATCCACTGGTAAATTAAATTTTCTTTCAAAACTCAAAAGAAATTTCATCTTCTGTTCTAGCTGAGAAAACGTCGAAGAAAGCCATGGCGAGCATCACCGTCGAAGAACAAATCGCTGCTCTCCAACGCAGTCAAGGTTTACTCGAAGATGATCCTGCAAATCGTATCGGTCCCACCATACCCAAGCCAAGCACAACCACATCATCGTTCTCATCGTCAACGAAAACTATTCAAAAACCACCTCAAATCTTGGCTTCAATTCCTAAGCCCATGGTTACAATCGCTGGACCGCCAATCATACAACGTCCAGGCATTCAACCGGTCGCTATTCTACCGCAAGCAACACACCAAATGGTGGCAATGCAGCCAATGGTTGCTGTTGCACCACAACCGCCCATGCATCCGCCGCCAATGGTCGAAGAACCGACCGCTAAACGACCGAGAACAGAAGATCAACTCATTCCCGAAGAAGAATTCTTCGCAACCTATGGACGCGTAAGATTATCGAATTATTTATTCGATTTTGATTTTCGCTTTTTGTTTCAGGGTCAAGTTACAATTACTGTTCAATTACCAATTGTACCGGAAAAACCAGAATGGAATCTCAATGGTCAAGCTATTCCTTTAACATTACCAATAACCGATCCTGTAAGGATTTAGATTTTGTTTTCTTTTTCTCATCTATCGATATTTTTGTTTGTTTTAGATCTCGGTGATCAAATCGAAATTATCCGATTTACTCGGTGGGATGGCTCCTGGCAAACAAAAACTCGTCTACAACGAAATGTTCGTTAAAGACTCGAATTCACTTGGCTTTTATAATATGATGAGAGGTTCAGTGGTTTATTTGCAATTAAAAGAACGTGGTGGTCGAAAAAAATAGAAACAAAAACCTCAAAGACCAAACTTGTTTATTCGAATTTTTTTCTTTCTGTGTGTGTGTCTGTGTATTGTCAATGTTTATTTCCATGAGAACGAGAAATAAATAGAAAAAAAAAACAAAACAAGCAAAGTCTAGTATCGATTTCGATTTCAATCATAAATATATTTATTTCGTTAAATAAATAAAAAGGAACGTTCATTTCAGCTAAAATTTTGAGAGAAGCACTCTCCTACTGTTCTACAAAATGAGTATTCGAGGGAATAAATTGGGACAAAAAACGAGAGAGAGAGGAAGAAGAGAAAAACAAACGAAATTGCACCATAAAAATGAAAAATAAACTCGGTGGAATGTTCGAATATTTACATATAAATGGAAAGAGACAAAAAAAATAAATAAACAAACAAAAAATCTTCTTGTGACTATAAATGTGTTGTCGAATGAATCGACGATGTCGTTGTATCGAGCGATATATACAAAGATTCGTAGGCTTTTTCATTTTCGAAATTATCAGAAAATAGATCATCGTAATCAGCATGTCCGGGATTGGATTGACCGCATGGATAACGAAGAACATCAGTCGAATTCGAACGAATCGGTGTATTCTAGAGACAGAAAATCTCGAGATTTGCGTTTGATTTCTTTGTCTTACCGAATATTTTTCGATTAATTCGATAAGATTATCGAATGATTCTTTTTTTGCGCCACCTAAAAATCGATACGATCGTTCAGTTGGATTGACTTCGATCAGTAAATGTCGACAATGATCCGACGCATGATAAGACAAAACATAGCCGAAGATTTTTTCACTTATTCGTATGAGATAGCTGCCGATGGGCTTCGATGAGAGAAGTTGTTCGGCATGAGGACGAGAGATTATGCCGTGAAACCAAGAATAAATTTCGCCGTTTGGCATGCGGAATGTACCGTAAGGAATCTCAAACGTACAAAACCATTGACGAATATCAGCACGAGTTATTGGCAAAAGTGATTGTCTAAAAAAAACGGAAGGAAAGAGTGATCGATCGAGAAAAACCGAACGTCCTACGTTTGTGGTTGAGCAGTAGTAACAATTGGTTCGTTGGGAAATGCTGGTACGTCTCTTTCGGTGTCATCATCGTGTTTAATTGTAGAACGAATCGATGCGTTCAATTGCATCGGTTGCAGTTCGATGATCGAATCGTTATCGGTGTCAAAGCAAATGTTCGATTGAGACGAATGTCGATGACAGTAGTCACGAGCACGTCGTGCTGCGTCACGTCGATCTCGGTCGGCTTTCTTGGCTCGTTCTTCGATTTCGTGATAGAATACCTCATCGACAAAATCCGATTGAGAAAGTTGCGATGATGAACGACTTTGTTTTTGTAAAAGTTCATTTTCTTTACTCTACAGAAAATCGAAATGTCAAATCAATCGAATGCTTGCCGATTCAACTTACTAAAGCAAGCCGGCGGGTTTCACTTTCGAGTAATTCAAAAATTCGACGTGCTTCTTGAATATTATTCGAAATCTCTTCGATTTGTTTTCGTCTAGACAAAGAATAACATCTTAATTTCGATAAAATTCTCGAAAAAAAATCTTTTGAATTGTATTCAAGAAATTTTCACTATCAAAAGCTTAACCCTTCTTTGCTGAAGCTTTCGATTTTACATACCATCGACTAGCTTTTCTTTTCTTTTTTTTTATTCGAACACAAAAAATAGAAACAAATAGTGATGCGATCCGTTGATATTCGTTTCTGAACTTACTCGTCTCGATGAGCTGTATAATAAGCACCATTTTTTATAGTAAAATTATGATTAGTATTATCACTAGTTCTAGAAAAGTTATTCGGTTAATCATCGAAAACAATTAGTCAACCGATCTACCGTCTATTCGATTGATAATCAATATCGATATTTTCATTATTTGCTCGCGTCGAACTCGTATTCAACGGTTCATCTGATTCTCCCATAATCCAACACCATTCATTACCATCAGCGCCAAGTCGAAATGTGACTTGTTTTTTCTTCTTATGATCTTTTTTAACTACGAAACAGAGAAAATCAAAACGGCAATGATTTGAGGAGAGACAAACAACACGCATACCGTTGACATTCGTTCGATTTTCTTCTTGTTCACGTTGATGGTATCTTCGAACTTGTTCTTCTCTCATTTTGAAAAATAATAACTGTTTCTGATCTTCAGGTAATTCATCGAGTAATTCTCTTGATACATATAAATCTTGGAGAATCTGAGCGAGCATCTCATGCTAACATTAAACACTAACACTCAAAAAGACACTTTTGTTTGTTATGAACACATCAAGGTTTTTACTATTCGCCTACAATTGATCACACGCACGTAGTCAATGTTTCGATAAGATTGGTTACCTGTCGAACCATTAAAATCAATCGTATTGGTTCAAATTTCTCATAAACAATCGAACAAAACATCAGATTGAACTCGTCGAAGTGAAATTCCATAGATTTTCTAGTTGAAATGCTCGTGAAAACGAGCAATAAAAGTAGATCTACGCTAGAAAGTCGAGTTTATTGTAAACAAGTGACATCTGTTTCGAAAGAAATTCTTTTATTTACTAACAAAATAAATCATTCGAAGAATAGACATTTTCTTAGTAGAAATTCATTTGTTAATTAACTTTGCACGTCACATGAAAACTAAAACGATTGCGAAATTTTTTTTTCTTCCATCTATGAATCATTTATTTTTGTTGAGTTGTATCTAGCAAACAGACAGACAAAAACAGAACGAAAAAAGAGGCGGAGTATTATACAGTAGAAAATGAGTTGTTGTTATTTTTTGCTTTAGAAAACTATGAGTGACGAATCTGCAGCTGTTGTTCCCGATATTACCAATACAAATCACAAAACAATGCTCAGCAATGAAACAGGTGATTCTTCCGAATCCACCGATCAACCACCATTAAAAAAAAGTGCGTCAAACGTACCGATAACACTTAATATTCGTTATAAAACGCAAACATTCGCTGTTCAATGTGATCTCTACGATACATTAAAAGATCTTAAAGATAAACTTGAAAAACTAACAAATGTCGAACCTCATGTACAAAAATTAGTAAACAAATCAATAACAAGTGTCAAACGTGATGATGCAACGACGACATTGAAAGATTTGAATTTAACCGATGGACAAACATTGTTATTGATTGGTGCGACAAAATCCGAAGTTTTATCGACGTCAAACGTGAAAAATATAGCTAGTGGATATTCCGATGCGTCTGATGACTTCGGCGGAGCTTCGAATAAAAAAGAACCATTGTGCAAACAAACAAAACATGAGAAAGTTATCAAAGCCGGTAGGAGAAATAGGATAAGATCATGAATATTATATAATTGAACTTTTGAAAATTCAGGCAAACCTGATAACGCTCAAATAGGTATTCGAAATCAACATGATTCATTGCCATTATCGATCGATGGTTTGTTAATGTCAATGTTAAATCATTCAGCGAAAAAAGCTCGATTAACATTCAAACTCGAAACCGATGAACTATGGATAAACACTGGTAGTGTAGAGACAATTCGCTTTTTTTTTGTCTTCATGAACGTTATTTCATTTAGCCGAAACAACAAAGAAAATACCAATGAGACAAATTCGAAATGTTGTTGACGAACCGATCGAAGGTCATGATGGATATTCAATTATTGGTTTTCAAACTGGCACAACGTAAGTGAATATTCATCGAATGAAATCATTTCTTGGTTTTATATTTAAAGAGAAAATTCAATAATTTGGATCTATTGGTGTCCATCTCAATATGTGAAATCAATTCGTCGTGAGATTCTCTCGGATTGAAATCTTTACAATCAACAAAATGTATTCTTTTCGTTTGCTAAATTTTGTTAAATCTTGTGTTTTTTTTTTCTCTGTCTTTTTCTTTTGCTTTTATTTTATTAAATGTTGATTTGATGAGAAGAAACAAAAAAACCAAACTGACTTAAAAGTCGCTAAACAAGCTCTAATCTACATATTTCAGAAACTAAATCTCCATATTCGAATGACAAATCAACAACATTCATTCAATCAGTCTCGAATTGTTTTAAGTGACTCGCAAATAAATTCTCTCGCCGGTGCGACATCAGGAATATTCGTTAGTATCCTTGTCAGCCCGCTCGATGTCGTCAAAACACGTATTCAAGTTAATCCTTTGCCAAAAGGTGCATCCAGCACGCCGTTCTACACCGTCATGTACAGATTAGCACAGCAAGAAGGTTTCAAAGCGCTTTACAAGGGTCTAGGCACGACGATGATGGTATGATCAAGCATATTTTCACATTCATCATTGATTTCCATCAAGTTTTATTAGGGTTATGTACCGAATTGGGCAGTTTATTTCACAGTATATCAATGGTCAAAAAAACACTATACTTCATTTTTAAAATCTCTTCGACTTGAACATGACACTTGGACAAATCTGTGTGCATCGGTAACAGCTGGTGCTATATCGAATATTGTTATTGCGCCAATGTGGACCATTCGGACACGAATGATGACACAGACTAATCATGACAATTATCGAAATTCATTTCATGCAGTAAGAAAAATCTATCAAACCGAAGGCATTCACGCACTCTACCGAGGATTAATCCCGTCGATGTTAGGTTTAGTACGTAGATTGATTGATTATGTTTGTCTCTTTTTAAGTATCAATTCGAAATTTTATGCAGATTCATGTCGGTATTCAATTTCCCATGTACGAATATTTAAAAAAGAAATCCTCAGAATTCTCTCATGATCACCGTCTCTCAACTGGCCAACTCATATTCGCTTCGAGTACATCGAAATTATTTGCCTCTTGCATAGCCTATCCACACGAAGTCGTTCGCAGTCGTCTTCAAGATGCCGGACACGCACGACATGTTGAACAGCAACAGCAATCGTTGAATTTACACGAATATAAAAACGTTCGTCATGCTGTGCGAAGTATCATTCGCGAAGAAGGTCTTCGCGGTTTCTATCGTGGTCTTCAAGCAACTCTCGTTCGAACCGTACCCGCCGCCGTTTTAACGTTATTATCGTATGAAAAAATGCGAGAATTTCTTTCGGATAATTTCAGTGATAAATCATTTCAATAAATTTTTACGAATTAGTTTTTTTTTCTTTCTCTCACCAACTAAATCTTATTATTGAACATGAAAAGAAAAAGAGAAATTTACATATATCGATATATCATAATTGATACGGTGGTAACTGTCCGTTGCTATTCGCTACGAGAGCCGTGAGAACCTTGGTTGGATCGAGAGTTGGCTCGACGCCACTCGTTCGTTTAGTTTCAGGATCTTTATCTTCTTCACGATGATTTTCATTGTTTTTCGATTGATCAGCAGCAAGAGGAAAGTCAGGTCCGATGATTTGCGATGGAACATGATTGTACAATCGACCGTGAGGCGCAGGAAATTGATTATCAATCTGAATTGGTGTTCGAGAAATTTCGTCTAAACAAAAAAGCGATTCCGCGTTGCTATTTTTTCTCAAAATAGTTCAATTTTACCAGTCGGCGATCGAGGATCGAATAACAAAAGTCGTTGATTCGTTGCTTTCGGCGGTGTATCGTAAATATTTTGTCTCGATTTTACTGTTGAATTATTTGCACCCATGATAATTGATGAAGAGATTATCTCGAATGACTGTAACAGCTCGCGCGATTCGTCTGTCACTACAATCAACGTCATAAACGTGTTCTTTGTTTCGTCACATTTGAAATCCAACATGATTATTATTAGTTTACAAATTTGACCAATGATTTCATGAAAAGAAAAACAGAGAAAGTTTCTTCTCACTCACTCATATTATTGTTTGTTTTTTCTCATCATATCTAACTTAACTTATCAATTCTAGATCATGACATCAAGGATACGATGTTTCTTTGACATTCAAATAGCTGCTGAACAAGGTACGCAAGAAGAAAAAACGTCTGTTCGAAGTTCTCTTTGATTTCAATTTTAGTCGGACGAATTGTCTTCGAACTTTACAATGATTTGTGTCCGAAGACATGCGAAAATTTTCGTGGTTTATGCACAGGCGACAAAGGAATGGGCTTGACATTGCATAAAAAATTGTCGTACAAAGATTGTCATTTTCATCGTGTTGTCAAAGATTTCATGATTCAAGGCGGAGATTTTACTGAAGGTAAACGAGAGATTCATGTTTTTGTATCATTTGTACGAACAAAGAAAATCTTGTTTTAGGCGATGGTACCGGAGGAGAATCGATCTATGGCGGAACATTTCCCGGTAAGAATCGGAATGAGTTCGATGTTTTTCTTTAAAAATCGATTTAGATGAAAATTTTCAAATGAAACATGATCGTCCGTATTTACTCTCGATGGCTAATCGCGGTCCGAATACAAATGGATCACAGTTTTTTATGTATGCCGTTTGCTTTCTATTGAAATCCGAATAAAACATAATTGTTTTCTAGTACAACAGCTGACGCCTCGCATCTTGACGGGTGAGTGTCATAAGTACACTTTTATTCGACTTTTTGGTCTATTTTATTTCTGCTAGAAAACATGTTGTCTTCGGTCGTGTAGTCTCAGGCGAAGATATTGTCGATAAAATCGAGAATCTTTCCGTGGATAAAAATAGTCGACCATTGAAAGACGTGATTATTTCTCATTGTGGACAATTAGTTCTTGTTACAAGTAAATCAAAGCTTCGATTGATGATATAAATATGTTTGCTTTCTTTCTTTTTTGTTCGATTAGAAAATAAGAAAACGAAAAAACGTAAAGTTTCAACTGAAGATGCAAGTAATTCATCGTCATCGGACGAGGAAAAGAAGAAAAAGAAATCGAAACATAAGAAAAAAGAAAAACATCGACGAAAAAAAGAAGCTAAATTATCTGGCGAAGAAGAAAATCAAATCGAAGAGACGAAAGCAGTTGTTAATGAGAAAAGCAATGATATCTCAGGTCGAGATATTATGGGCTTAAAAACTACGATCGATCCCAGTGAAATACCTGAAATACCTCAACATAAATTTCTAATGAGAAAAAGTTTGAATGAAACAAATAATGAAAATGCCAATGCTCGGTAAGAAACTCGGATTTGTGAGGAAAGTACAAAAAGAAATCTCGTTTGTAGAACGAATGATCATCGTGCGTCGAAAAAAATCGACTCAAGTGGACGACCAGTGAAAGGTCGAGGTTTTATGGTTGGTTGTTTGATCTCAATTTGTTTCTTTGCATTTTCGATATTTTCATCTGTAGAGATATACGGGTAAAAGTCGTTCAAGATCACGTACGCCGCCACATTGGCGTACAGCTAAGGAAGGTCGTAAACGTTTGTCTGACTCAAATGACTTTCGTAAAACACATACGAATGAAAACAACGAGAGTAATCATAAACGTCGACACAACGATGACGATCGATACAATCGACGACGAGATGATGATCATCATCGTGATCGTCGTCATTATCGTCAATCAGATTCGTCGACACGACGAAAATATCACTCGAAATCCCCGAGTCCGAGCAATGACAAACACAAATCGAACGAGTCTCGATCAGCAGATCGTCGTCGACATTCGCCATCGCCGAAGAAAGAATCTCGTTCTCATCAACATCGTCGTCGTTCGAAAACGCCACCGACATCAAATGAAACAAATAATCAATCAAAATCCCATCGACAACGATCAAAAACACCATCGCCTAGTAAATCTCGAGTTCGTTCAGCATCGCCGAAGAACGTCGTGATTTCACCAAGTCCACCACAGCCAACTGTCGACGAACCCGAAGTTCCTCCAGCGCAAAACGAAAATTCTTCGACGTCCAAACGTCGTCGACGTTGGGAGAATGTCGACGAATTCAACGAACGACAATCATTAGCACAAGCAGTTCAACAGACGAGTCTCGAAGATGAACTCCGTATGATTGCACAGTCAAGTGCAACCGACATTCCACCAGTCGAAACCAACGCTAGCAAATCGAAATGGGACGATGAAGAAGCTCCGTAGGTTATTTTTGCTCGAAAAATGTTCGTCATTCGTCGGCTAACTTTTAGTTCATCGAAAGCAAAAGTCAATTCACCAGAGAAACCACTGTCCTCGACTGCTACAAATCGTGATCGACGGGATTATCAAGCCAACAATCAACAAAATAGTGGAAATCGACGTCGATATTCACCGCCGTCGTCTGCCCGAGATCGACAACGAGGTAAACAATTGTCATTTGTCAGGATGAAACAAAACGAGTTACGATGATATGGGTCGCTCTGATCTCTCTCAGGTCCTTTTCAAGTCAATGAAAATATGCGCTTGTTTTTCTTTTGTCAATAGGGGTGGCACTTTAACTTTATTAAACTTTGAAAAAGTAAAGTAAAATAAAGTAATTCACTTTACTTTACTGGTAAAGTAAAGTTGTTAGACGTTACTCGAAAAGTAAAGTAAAATAAAGTAAAGTAAAGCTATATAACCAGATTAAATTTATTATTTGATTTTCATACCAGTGAGACTTCAATACTAATGTTGTATAAAAAACTTCACGCAAAATCTGTTTTCTACTATGTTGATCAGTAATAAGTTTTCAACAAACGATAATTTAGCATATTTAATAAATCTATAAATTGACAACCTTTTAATTGCTGCTTACTATCAGGTTAAACTTATAACTGGCATAGTCAGTAGCATGTGAATAATACTAACTTCATGCTAATTTGGTCATCGGAAGAAATAGCGAGAAAGTAGCCCAGTGTTTGTTAATAGCATAAACAGCACAAAAACATTAAAAAAAAACATGCTGTGATATGGTATCTATTTCAATCTTAAACTCCATCACTTAAAAACCAATAAAATATCTACAGATTTTCAAATCATTAATATAGTGGAAAGATTCAAAAATATCAGTCAATACTGTAATTAGTTAAAACACGATTATTTATGCTGATTATTTGATTATTCGAGAGAATATTTAGGCACCAATGACATTATATATTTATTCGAAATTATCACTTCTGTATGTGTTTTGGATGATTTCAGCTGATGACATTCAAATTCAAATTCAAATATAATTCTTCTTGATTAAAAAGGTTAAATATGCTTGTGGTAAATGGTCAGATATATACTATTCAACATGCACAAAGATAAATCCCTTATAACGGTGCGAGAATTCTAACCTACTATCGTTTATTAGACTTTAACCGAACTTTTTTTCTGGATAAAAAATATGACTTTACTTTACTTGATTTTACTTTACTTTTTAAGTAAAGTACACCAACTTTACTTTACCCGGTAAAGTAAAGTAACTACACTTTACTTTACTCAGTAAAGTAAAGTGCAAAAAACTCACTTTACTAGTAAAGTAAAGATAAAGTGCCACCCCTAGACGGACACACACACACACAGACAAACTTTATGGATTTTTAGAGCGAATTTTTCGCGTATAACCCTTTCTTTCAGAAAAGGGAATTATAGTTTGTAAATTTCTAAAATGATATTTCATTTCATTATTAATCGGAAAGTTTCTCTCATTCAATTTATTGAATTGTTGCTATCGTAAACAGAAAATAGGTTCATATATCAAATCAGTTTACTGTTGTTAGATACAAAACCACATGTAACAGTTATTTCGGAATTGTAGCGAAATATTATACCAAAAAGAAGGAGATGAAGTGGAACATACAAAATTTTAAAGAGAAAGCATACTTTTTCTGACTATTCTACTAATCTAACACGCTGGACGGCATCCGAAAATCATATTATTTCTGTAAGCTATGTGCGAGATTAGAATTTATATACGTTGGAAGAATTTAGAATGATTGGTATAAAAAGAGGAATATGAGAGACACAATCTAAATGAGCATTACTGAAAAAATGATTCCATACTCTTACTTTATTTTGCAGTAGTCTGAAATTGACAAGTTAGTTTTGAAAAAAAATTATAATCATTCTCATCTAAAAAAATGCTCGGAGTATTCTTATATGAAAAAGAAGTTTAGAAAATCAGATTTTTCGTATTCAGAATAATTCTAATTCTAAGCTTTTGATTCTTATACTTCAATCAGTTTTAGATTAATTCCTGAAACATGATTAAAATGTAAGCACTGAAATTTTATTTAAAGAGGTGTGGTCAATTTTATCTTAGAAAGATAGAGAAAATGATGACGTATGACTGATTGAGTAATCACACTTTACAGCTTATATATATTTCAATTTCCCGTCTCCTGATAGATTGTATTCTACACCAAAAGATGCAGGATAAACAATTCCGCAATGACTTTTATCTATGCAATTGAAATAAACGGTTTTATAAAGATGGTAGAGCTTCTCACGCTGCACTCTAGAACAGAAGACTCGAGTTTTCTGATGTATTTTTACTTCAATTAATAAAAAGTTCTTGTTATATTTTTGAGTTGAATTGTGTCAACTGTGCACATCGAAGAAATATATTCCAAAAACTTTGTCATCATATCAAAAGTATTATGTATTCGATTATTATCAATAGCGCAGATTCGCATACTTTTGTGGACATCTCATTTTGATACGATAACTGTCAATTTCTCAACAAGCAATAATAATGAATATGAAGACAGAATCGGGCGATAATCGCAAATAATCGACGAAATCGGCGATTTTTCTTGAATTTTTAATACAAATACATAGGATTGACAATGCGATTAATCGCCGATTTTTCTCTAGTCCAGTTTTCTAGCAAATTTTGCTATTTTGTCTTCTCGAAATGACCTTTTGAAAATAAATCTGAATCCAGGAACATCAAATTGGCACTCTGTGATGCTTTCATCCAATTATTTTCAGTTTTTGATGAAGAGAAGCCGAAACCTGATT
>ERZ781398.643-NODE-643-length-39538-cov-4.215662_pt1 | contig 39538 bp, 42 predicted proteins | sample MGYA00433077_ERZ781398 | MGnify/ENA primary metagenome ERZ781398 (study PRJEB29847, sample SAMN06458254) | wastewater metagenome | isolation source: Wastewater bioreactor | place: South Africa: Cape Town | study: EMG produced TPA metagenomics assembly of the... | reverse complement strand
CTGAAATTAACCAATCGATGTGTGTGCCCTCTTTTTTGCCTTCCGGTTACCGTTCTTTTTATACTGTTCTCTTTTGTTCGTAATCTGTTCTTATTTTTTATATCAACATTCCTTTTTTTTTTATTACATTTCGTTCTGATTCCATAATCGATTTATGTTTGTTATTTTTTTTTCGCCTCATCCTACAAATAAAACCAGAAGAAAGAAAAGAAACGTTTGCGTTTATTTAGATTAGCCATTTTATAAAGCGAAGCTTGCCCGTCCATCATCTTGGACGTGACAATGAATACAAGCTTCAATAATGAATTACAACAATTACAAATGGAGCTTCGTATGTTTCAAAGAACTAAAAGCAAAAAACAACAACAACTTTTCTGTTTTCTTTCATGACATTTAGGTGCTCAAAATTTTGATATCATCCGTTTTTCGACCTATCGAACGGCATGTAAACTACGATTCATTCAAAAGAAGCTTAACTGTAAATAAAATTTTGTTGTTTTTTTTCTCAATTATCTAAAAATAAGTAAATCTTGACTGATTTAGTTCATCTTCTTGATTTATTAAATGTAATTGAATCCCTTCGTGAATGTCTAACATGGCCATCTTCCGATGTTAGTTCAAACAGTCTATCGCCCTCCAATCGTCGAACACCAACGCCCATACAATCATCGAATGATCAATATTTATCCATCAATCGTTTGAATACATTTCTGACATCAATTTATACGAATTTAAATAAACGTTTACCAGCATCACAACAAATTCTTCATATTGAAAATTGTGTTCATTCAGCAATAGCCTGGTTTCTATATGTTTTTAATAATAATAATAATAACTATGATTTAACTACAAATACTTCCATACGTTTCAATTCATTTCGTGTCGTACTCGTACTTTTATGTACGGGTAAATTAGTTGATAAAATGCGTCATTTATTTACATCCTATCTGTCGGCATCATCATCAGGTAATACGCTTACCTACGCACAAATCGATGAGTTTCTACATGAAATTCTTGCATTACCATATGCATTACAAGAAATATCCTATTCAACATATCGTGCCAATCATGCTCAGATGATCTTTTCACATTTATCAAATTCATCAGTGAATTTAAATGAATTTCTTGATACATTAATCTATAATGATACAACACCGAATTGTTTACAATGGTTGATTATATTTCATCGTTTAATTAGCGTTGAAAATGGTAAATTAATTCCTATATAAAAGGAATTTTTTGACAAATAAAAACTTCTTCTTCTTCTTTTAAGTCATCCATCGTGTTAAATGTTCGGCATGTCAACGAGCATCATTCTCGGGCTTTCGATATAAATGTCAACAATGTCATGATCGTTCGTATCAATTATGTCAAGATTGTTTCTGGCGTGGAAGAGTTTCCGATCAACATTTACCAACACACGAAATGAAAGAGTACACATTTTTTACATCGCCTGTCAAAGAATTTCGACAATCAATTCGACGTTCATTACAATGCATGCCGAAAAATGACGAACGTCGATCGAATATTGTTTCCTCGACATCATCCTCGCCGAGATTCTTCTCATGGAAATGTCGAGCAAATAGTACAAAACGAAATCATCGGCAATCACCTGTTCCACAGCCAATCTCAACGCCACAATCACCACCGATTTCCATGTCATCACCATCGAGTCCATTGATCATGGAAAAAGATCCGATATCTTCATGTTCATCGCCACAACTCGTTCGTTTGCATACGCCGAAAGCTGTTCACATCGATGAACAACATTCGATGATATCACCGAAAATTAAAACATTCGACGAAAACGGCCATCAATCGGACTTGGATGAACATATACAAATCGCTCTCTACGCTCAGCAATTAGCTGCTCTCACAGACAAACAAAAACAAAACCCATCGGGCATACCACCACCATCGAGATTTCCATCGTGTCCTATGAATTTACAGATGAATAATAATATTAATAATCAATATCATTCAAGAGTAACAACGCCATCGACTATGGTGCCTATGTCATCGATTCGATCGATGCAAATGGATCATCAAAGTGCCGAGAAACGTTTGATTATCTCGAAACTCGAAGCCAAAAATCGACGAATACTTCGCGAAATCAATAGTCTACGCGCTCAACTCAAACGTCGAAATTCTCTCGATTATGCCAATCCAAATCTTAACCATGAATATCACGCATACAGTGATACAGACACATGTGGAACTGGCTTTTATCCTCCATCGCCTGGTCTTTCATCGTCAATGAATAAACTCGAACAACGTTATACTCAAACATTACCACATCAACGTTCTAGTCCTCGACATGAATTTTCATCTTATCATCATTATCAACAACAGCCGCCACCGCCACCGCAATCGCTATCATCATCATCGCAAGCCGTAGGTCAACCGGTACGTCATCGTATTCATCAAATGAGACGTGCTGGTTCGACAGAAACCAATCCTTATATTGAACATGAATTGCAAACATTGTTATCGCGTAAACATCAATTAGAATCGAGAATTGATCATTTACAACAGAGTCGAGAAGAATTAACGACACAATTAGATACATTAGGCAAAATCCTACGTTCATCGCCTCATACGCAACAACGTTCAGCAACAGCAAGTCCACATGGACGTTTGAGCGTATCGCCATCGAGAATGGTCTATAATCCGCCAATAAATAATACGAATTTGAAAAAAAGTAATCAAAATGTTTCATTTCGAAGTTATTCAACACCGCCAACACCTATCCATGATCAAGTCACACCAACCGGTAAATCCACTTGTTTTTCTGCTTTTTTTCTTTATGAATAAACTTATTTTTCAGAAACCAATATCAATGAATCAACTTCAGTTACTCAACATACCAAATCCCTACGTACTGATCTACTCATAGCAGCTGATTCACTCACATCAGCTATGTCATCTCTCGTACAACAATTAAATACAGGTTACTTAAATCAACACTTGTCAATTGATTTGTTTTTCATAATCAAATCTTGTCTTTCTACTCTCCTTATTCTAGAAAGTACAGAATCGATTCCAACTGCAATCAATAATTCACATGAACATTCAAAGACAAATGAATATAATTCTTTTCATGAAACATCACTTTCGTAAGCATTTATTGTCTTCATTCGATTTGTTTTGATGTTCTTTTTTTTCTTCTTTTAAAGAAAACCTTCAATTAACAATCATGCAACGAATAATGATACAACTGGAAATGATAGTGGTAGTCGAACTGATGAAGAATCTTTGTTAACATCGGATGATGACGATGATGATGATGATGATGATGATGATGAAAGACGTGAAGAACGAACAACTGATGATGATCTATTGAGAACAACGGATGATGATGATGCAGGTGGAATAGCTCAAGCTATGAATTCATTTAATTTATCACCAACGAAACGAAAGGCACCTTTAGCAAGCGTACAACAACAACAACAACAACAGTGATATTTTTGTCTTTTGAATAAATCTCAAATCTATCTTTGCTTTTACTTTCTTTTCTCTCTTGTCTACATTTCATATATGGTCAGTTGATTTTTCTCAGGAATCTATATATCAAATCAATGTTCTCGTTAACCATTTTCATCTCATCAGTTATTTGTCAATCTATATTCATTATTAACATTATTATTATTATTATTATTATTATTGTTGTTGTTTTTTGTTTTTCTGTTTAACAGATCGCCAGCGAAAAAGAAAAACTAATCAAAAGTGTCCTCACGTTTTGTTTCAATATATTTCTCTCTTTGTTTTTTTTTCTTGTGCCGTGGTAGTGTTCGATTGATTCATTATGTGTTTGTATGTAAATTCGTTCTTTCGTCTTGATACAGTCGTATCGATTTTTTGGAATTGTTTGTTGTTGTTGTTGTTGTTTTTCTTTCTTTGTTTCTTGTTGTGTATTTATTACCTATATGTTTTTCAATTTTAATTATTTACATTGGAGAGAAAACAAATCGAATAATTTAGAAATTAAATAGATGAAATGTATTTGATTAAAAAAGAATAAATAAAGAAAGGATAAGAAAATAGAAATGTCGTCATGTAGAATAATCATTTGTGTATCGAGGTTTACGATTTACGTGTATTTAAAAATCGTTTAGTTGAAAATAACAAATATTGATAGAATAATGTTACGTATGTATGTAAATATCAATCGTCTTACTTAAATAAATCAAAATTCGCCATTAGCACTGCACTATAAGTCTAAAATTTGCTGATTATAATTGATGAAGTAACTACTACGCATAGATTCAATCAAAATTCCGTTGTAATATAAATAGAAAATATGTCTTCTCGTTGATTAATATTTACACAAAAGTGTTCAAAGGAATCGACTGAGATAAATAAAAAGTTTATTAAATATTTCAATGTAAGATAAGGAAATCGGCACGAGAAATGATTTTGAGGACAAGAAAACAATGATGAAAATAAATAAAAGCTGATTTTCAAATGTCACATGTATGAAATGGAATGAGCACGAACAACACAGAGAACAATGAGAAAATGGATTTTGTTTATACGTATGTATGCATGATGTCCATTATGTGTATCCGATTAGAAAGGATAGAATAACACCACTGAGAATGGACAATGGCATTATCACAGATTGTTGATGATTTGCACTGCTGGCAGTGGTGGTGCCGCCAGCGGTGGTGGAGCTCGCTATTGTTGTCGTATTTGAATTTGAGGCATTAATTGTGGTAGTGACCGTGGTTGACGACGAATTCGTATCGTTCGATGTTCCTACTGTTGCTAAATATGCTGTTGTGTCATTACTCGCTGCTTTCACATTTTCAAAGCTAAGCCAGAGAGCCAACAACATAACAGTAGTTAACCAAGAGATCTTCATTGGATTCATTTGTCCGATTAGATTGTTTTCAATTGACAACTATCAAATAATCTAAAATATATTCGTATAAAATTCTTGTTTTCCAATGAAAACAATTTGTTACTATTTGTGATACAATTGAATGACCGTTTCAAAAATAAGACTTACCTGTCGAGAAAACTTTTTTTTACTAAAATAAATGAGAAAAGGCGTTTTGTATTGACAATATATAGACGATTGTTTATATATCTCTCTCTGTCTCTCTTTCTCTAGTTTTTCTGTTTTCATAAAAGAATTTGCGAGAAAGTTTTTTAGACTGCTGCTACGACACTTTTTTATACAAACACTAGTTTTCCAGTAACCAATGCTATTCTTCTATTTGCCTTTGATTTTATTTTCAATTGGAAATATTTTTTATACATCATCATTCAATCAAAGAATAAAATAATTTTATTTTTTCGAATCAACATAACTTATTAAATGCTAACATTTCTTTTTCTTTTGCTGACCTATGAATTTCATTCGAATAAATTCGATTTTTGAGTGAAATTTTCTGAAAGAAAAACAAAGCTTATGTCAAGATTGCGATTTCTTTTTTTCTATTTGATTTTTACATTTTTTCCCAAGAATATTTATTGTCTCGGAAGAAGAATATTTTATATTGATTCAACAAACATTGACTAACATGACAACATCTAGTGAATTTCTATTCAAATGTATGTCGTCAAAGTATCGATGACAATCCGAAGAAGTAAATAGATATTTCGATAACAAAACCATCGGCTTGCTAAATGTTACCTTGAAATATAAAGCAGTTAAAGTGCATTAGAGTAAATATATTGATATTTTTTCTTTGAACAAGATTAGCAAAATAGAAAAACAACATGAAAATAGGAAATTATTATGACGTAAAGTTTAATCACAAAATGATTGAATGCAGATGAAAGACTGTGTTCGTTGTCTCATCGCAAGACACTCGGCATTTCGTATTGAAATACGTACGTATCTAATCAAATCCAAATTATCGTTCTTTATCATTAATTACTTTTTTTTCGATAAGCCTAAATCGATTCTCTCGAGTACATTTCTTGTCAATGTCAGTTTACATAAACAATATTTTCTATTTAATATTACATCATCAAATTGTCTAATCGATCTTCTTTTTCTTCTTCCATAAGATATTAATTCCTCATTGTATCATGATATTCCATCATGTCTCTTGCCTATTGTAAAAGTTCATTTCCAAAATCAAAGAGAAAAAAAAAACAAAATCAATTTCGGCGTAATAGAAGATTTTATTTCGACAAAAAAATAAAGTTTATTCTTTTCTTTTGATAAGATAAATAGGTAGGCATTTAACTCAGGCAAATCTTGTTGGAACACCCCATAATCCAGCTAAGTTTGCTTTAGCTTGTGCTCGTCGCTTGATTAATTTATTATTAATATGTTGTCGAAAGTTGTCATAATTGTCCATGGCAGATAAGATTCGTTCGAGATTATCATTATTCGAGAGATATTCTTGTTGTACCAATGCATCTGTAGAGTCCGATATACTTGGATTGGCCAAGATTTGATTTGAAACTACGAGAAGTAGTAATTGTACGCAAATAAATCGAAGAAACATCATTTTTGTTTTGCTTTTGAACTTGGTTGACTAACAGGATGATTATGTCAATGAAATGAGATAGATTCGAAAAAAATCGGTAGACTTTTATAGGGGAATAAGATGGGCATATGCTTCGAAGCAGAAATCCGATATAAAATTGAATTTTTTAAATTGAAAATCTCAACGAACGGAAATTAATGGTATAACAACAAGACTTGAACCTAATCACAACATGAAAAACAATGTTCCATTATTTAATAACCAAGCAAACAGCCTCAAATTGTTTTCTTTTTCACTGAAATTTATTAGCTAGACCGTAGTCTCATTCGTAGATTTTTCTTTAATATCAATTTTCCGATAATGAGAAAATTCTTTCGAAAATATTTGCATGATAGTAAATCGATTTACGTTGCTGTTTGCTTTTCTCATTCACGTCAGTATTCATCTTGATGATTTCTTTATTAATTATCGGAGAAAAAAAAATAACGAAGACATTCTTCTTTCGTTCAAATACGAACATCTGATCATTATTTGTCATTATCATCGGATGAAAAACGTTGACCGATGTGTTTAAGTAGTAATGACAAACAGCAAAGAAGGAAGAGAGAAAGAAAAAATCTGACCATTCACATTCACTAGTTTTGTTACTTCAAGTTATAATAAAGAAATCTTCAATGTCGAATGAACAACTGTTGAACATGTTCCATATGTATATGAGAAAAGTATTATTAAGAGAAGTTGTTGATGATGAAGAAGAAAACAACCTTTGTCTTAGTCAGCACGACATCGGTCATCTCCCGTCGAGAGTAGATAGAAATATATGATGAGATGATGATTACTGATCATATTTGTCTAGCAGACGGTATGCCAAACTAGTGATAGCACGAATAAGAAAAAAGAGCGAGACATGCGTCTATCGCTTTCATCATACTTGATTATATGTTATTCATCTTTTTTTTTGTTTGTTTGTATGATATCGAATAATTCAATCTTCATTTATATTTATATGCAAAAAGAAAACGACAGGACTAAGTGTTGAAAACTTACAATTATTTCAAATTGGAAGACCCTATATGTGTGTGTTTCTTTGTGCACGTTTATTATTGTATTTTTAATCAAATACAAAACAAAAACATATCCCTTAGGTAAAAAAGAACATGTACTGTTTTGATTAGCAGATTATCAATCGTCCAGAACAACGCTTCATGTTGTTGTCGTCATCAACAAATGAACGATAGTTATTTTTGTTTATATTATTGTTGTTGTTATTCTTTTGATTATTATTTCTTCTACGACTACCGCTACTACTTTCTCTTATCTTACGGTTGATTACATAACAGTATGCATAATTATACTAAATGAAACAATCTCGAGTCCCTGTACATAGAATTGATTCTTTTCTTCTTTCTTTTTTTTTTAAAACATCAATCAATTCAAGTTCGTTCGTTCTTCGTTTTTTTTTTATTATTATTATTATCGTGAATTGCAATATATCGGTAGGTGGTACATCAAGAGAGAGAAAGAGAAAGAGGGACACATATGTACATACATATTGAACGGAAATGATAGGGGATTTGTAAGCTCACTGTCCTTTTTTATGTTGTTGAAGGAAATGGCGCATGTACAATATGATGATGATGATGACGATAATTGCAAAGAGACAGCCGACTACTTTGTTCTTCCGAGCAGAACAATAATGAACTATCAGGCTCGTTTGTCCTTTTGACCGTTTTTTTTTGTCATTTTTCTTCTTTTTTTTTCTATGTCTTTCATGTGCTTTTTTTCTTCTTCTTCTTCTTTCTTCTCAATGCATGTTATATGTATAAAGCATTGAGATAATTGTTCTTTGTCCTGTATAAGATGGTGATAGAAAAAAAGCGGGGCGTAGACCAACAGTGATTGATATTATGCATGTCGAGATTTCTTTATCTTTGATGTAACAGAATAGATTCTTTTCTTGTTCATTGAGACGTTTTCAAAAAAGGAAAAAAGAAACGAGGAGAAGAAGAACAAGAACAAAGGTAAGCGTATTGATTTAATAATGAAACTGATTAGAATAGAATAATAGACCTTGTACATACCGATCGGATAGAAAAATGAAGAATAAAAAAAATGTATATGTACACAACGGCATGCATACATACACTCATAAAAAACACTTTGAAAAGGTCGGTTGTATTCGGTACTAATGCGTTCTTGAACGAATAGGTTAGAATTAGGACTGAATGAGAACGCATGCTGTGACCAGTAAGTAACAAATAAAAGAAACTTTTAAGTCTGTAAGAGGAAGAATAATACAAATAGAAAATGATTGGTTTATTTGATGATAAATGTTTGAGAAGAAGAATTCAATTCATCTCGACATTAACTTCATTTCTCATTTTTTTTTCCTATTCTTACATAATGTCTATTGCTTTAAGGAAATAAACTAGTACTAGTTAATCAAACTTGTCAGACTACTTGTGTTTGCACGTTGTCAACAGTCGAACAACGATGTAAGCCTTGAAGAATATTGACTAAATAAGCGCTTCAGTAACATCAACTACTTTGATACAATCTCGACATCATCCTTCAATTTATGTTCGTTTTCCACTTAATCATTGAGTATATTTATTTTTTTATGAATATATGTACGTACAGATATGTACAGACATGAAATCGAATCTAAATGTTTAGTTGTATACGTAGATCATTATTTGGATTCGTTGTTTTTTTCTTTTGATTGTACCGTTAAATGTCGAGTAGCATGTCGAAAGCAAAAAGAAAACGTACAAAGTTCTATATTCACATATGATAAAAACTTTTTATTTGCATTTGCCTTAAAGACGAAGGAAGTGTTTATTTGTAACGTTTTTTTGTTCATACGTGTACAACAACCAAAAAAAAAGAAAGAAAACGTTCAACAACTTCTTTATCGTCTTCTTTTTCTTTCATGTACGTATACATATCTCGTTGCATCATATATGCCATCAGTATACTGAACGAGATTTCCTTTTCTCTTCCTTCGTTGTCATCGCTGATTTTTTTTCCTTCTCTCATATACAGGAAAAAAAGTAAGTAAGTAACTGAGCACATAATGCTTTTGACCAGAGGTCAGCAGTGGCAGTATAACACATGATTCAAACATTTAGAAGAGAGAGAAAGAAGAAAACGACACTACACGCTCAAGTAGCACAGTTACAAAAAAGAAGTAAGAGAAAAAGCAAAAAAAAAGAAAGAAAGAAAGCAAGCAGAGAGAATTCTTCCATCTAGTCTTCTTTTTTCTTCTTCTTCGTTCTATCCTCGACGATCGTACATACCATGCATAGAATTCATCGTCAGTTAAGATATAGATAGGCACAGCATCAAGACAGACAACAATCAGTCATCCAGCTGGAGGTATTATTGCATGTTTGTATATTATATAGAATTAGTCGAGATCCGTATCTGTTATCTCACAATTGTCCCATCGAGTTGTTCGTCTATTCGGTTTTCGATTTTGCTAATCAACTGTTCATTAAAAGTCGATCGTTATACAAAAAGAGATGACAGAAGCCCTTGTGATCAAATATTCAAACTCGAATGATTACGACATCAAAGTTTCAAGTTGTTGTCACACGAGAGTGAGTGAGAAAAGAGAAAAAAAATGAGTTCAATTTAAATGTTTGCATACAATCTATGATAAGATTACTTTTCGAACTAAAGGAAAAGAGAAAGAAAAAAAGACGATATTTCAATATTCATAAGATCAGATTTATCATTAAATTCTATTCGTTTTTCATTTTCTTGCTTTTAGTATGATGCCAACAGTTCGTTTAAGTTCGATTTATGAAAAATCTTTTCATTTACATCGAATGAATGATAACGAAGATTTAAATTTATATTATAAAAAATTTCTAAATAAATTAAGTAAAATATCATTGAAAATCTTTCTTCCATTATTAACATTAATCTATTTATTTACATTGTTCCTTTGTCGATTATTTCTTTTCAATCAAACTCATCTTACATTTGATATTCGAACAATTTTATCATTAATCGGACTTATTTCAACGTTTTTACTCCTATTTCTCGTACGTTTACATACGAAATGGCAAAGTCTTTGGTGTTTCACTCGATTATTTCTTCTAACAATTTTAATTGTTCCATTAATATTAACTTATCAAACAAATCAATATCATATCCTATTTTCAGCTATATCAATCACATTGATTTATTCATTATTAACATTTACATTGGTTCAATCATTGATAATTTCATTGAGTATTTCAATTTTACATTTAACTCTTTGGTATTTCAATAATTTCGATCGAATTCATTGGAAATCATTTGAATTTTTATCATTAATCATTTTTCATTTGATTATTAATCTTGCCGGTTTATATACGTATATTAAATCGATAAGACATATACGAACACATTTTCATTTATATGAAGAAAATCTTCATGAAAAAAATAAATACAATGTCGATTGTAAGAAACTCAATACTATCATTGGATATTGCCAACAAACACAACAATTTCATGGACGTTTATCAAAAATATCCAATGGATTCAATATCAAGTAAGCGAACGAGAGAGAAAGAGAGATGATTCGAAAAAAAAAGAGAAACATAAATAGTGAGCATATGCTTCGAGCTATCGGTATTTGATTATAATCATGGCATTTTCATCGATCGACCTTTTAATCGAAACATAAATCTTAATTAGAAGCTAATATGCATGTATCTTTCGAAGAGAGAGAGAGAGAGCGAGAAGGACCTTGTTAACCTATCATGTCGATTAGTAACTTGTCTCGAGTGTTTTCTTAGAAATTATCACGCATTAATATAAAAGTATTCCTTCAAATCTAAAGGTCAATTGTTGATTTTATTTCTAGTAATCAAAATCAAAAATTGGGCACAGTTATCTATTGTAATCTTTCACTCAATGAACAAACACGTATTCATACATGTGATGAATTTGCATCGTTAATCGATGTACTATATTGTCAAATCGAACAACTGATTCTCAAACTTCAACCACAAGCCAAGTATCAATTCGACAATGAAACAATTGTTATAACAATTGTTAATGAAGATAACAATGAAGAGAACAATATCGATGCATCATGTCGATTAGCTATTGAGCTGTTTCGTTTCATTCAACATGTTAATAATATTACACAATGGTGTTTAACTTTAATAATCGGTATCGATTATAATCAACTGAATATCTATTCAAATGAATATACTCAAGGTTTAGCTTATGATTATGCACGATGGTTATGTGAACAATGTTTAATTATTAATCGTATACACATATCATCGAAAATCTATCAAATTCTAAATGAAAATAAATTCTATGAATTTCATTCGTATTCATGGCTAACAAATAAACATGTTCTTGAAACTGATCAAACCTATTTTCTATTTAGTATGAATATGTATGAAATTAATGAGAAAAATTTCATGTCAACGAATAATTCGAGTATGGTCGATCAATTGACACGTATACAAGCACAATATCATGTTGAAAAACATTTGGGTACAATAACATTAACACGTTCGTTACGTAAACGAAGTTTAATTGAACTGACAAATCAATATTTACATTGGTTGACTTTAAATTTTAAATCCAAAGATGAAAATTTTCATATTGACTTTCAATTAACACATCGTATTCAACGTCCTGATTGGTTTTATTCGATATTTCTTATTCTGATTTTATTCGGTTCCATCATTCAAGCATTTGTTCTTCAACATACAACAATTTACTATTTGATCATTTTTCCAACAGTAATTTTCGTCTTAATCATTTTGATTAATCTTTTTACATATTTAAATCGTTTCGATCAACCTGATTTGAAATCACAAATGAAAAAATCCTATCGAACATTTAATGTCTATTTAAATAAACTGATTTGTTTAACTTTAGCAACATTATTTCTTGTTGCTGGTCAATATCAATCGATTGATAATTTCAAATATTTATTTCAAACAAATCAAACATTGTTCAATGAATCATCGAATGAAACCATAATTTCTCCATTTCATCAACAATATCATGATTATCTCGTTCTCTCACCGATCTATGCACTTTATTTCTGCACAATTTATCAGCAATGTTCATGGATATTGAAAACATTTTTTCTTCTTTGCTGTTTAATTATTCAATTATGTCTATTCGAATATATTTGGTTAACAACATCAATGTATTTACCATCGATAACAACATTTCATCACTATACAGTTTTTACATTAATTATCATACATAGTTTACTTTTAATTCTCTCGGCATATGTTCGAGAATGGTTGGAAAAAATCGATTTTGTTTGGTTAAAACAAATCGATTCGGAAAGATTAATTGTTCATCGACAACGTGAAGAATTAATCAAACAAATCTCATTCTATTTTCCCATACGTGTCATTAATTACTATCTTCGAAATGATACGAATCTTGTTCTAACACAACATTATCATGTTCAATACGAGCAAATGGCGTTACTTAACGTGAAATTTATTATTCCCGAAGATAATAATAATGATGATGAATATTTTCTTGTTGATTTTATCAATGATCTTGAATATCTATTGAAAACCAATGAGAATTATGCAGATATTGTTATGCAACGAAAATCAACAATGAAACAATTATTATTTTCAACGGATTGCCATCGAAATAAGAAATCATTGGAGAATCTTGTTGAATTTCTTTTTCAACTCGATGAACGACTTAAACAAATGTCAGCCTATAAAATTCATCTATCTGCTTGTTTACATATCGGTTGTGTTGATGAAATTCTGATACATTTAGAAAAATCACCGACAATCGATCTTTGGAGTGAACATCTTTCATTAATGCATATTCTCAATGAGAAAATACCGGTTAATCATTGTCTAACAACAGCTAATGCTTATCAATATCTAAATGATTCGTATCTATTTCGAACGGCCGGTTCAATTCAACATACGCAAATCAATCTCGAAGATCACACGACAATTTACTATTTACTTGGTCGATTAACTGGAGAAAATATATTTCAAGGTCGAAATACACTTCCATTGACGATCAATCAATCGAATACGGATACAGTACAAAAATCTTCGAGTACAGACGATTCACAAAAAGAACCAAATCATATTCAAACATCATCAACAACGACGACCTCATCATCGGGTAATCTTAATGAACAGCAAAGTCTTTTGAAACAATCATCACGTAAACATGTTCGCATATCGAATCATTTCTCATCACAAGAAAATCCGTCCTATCGGCAAACACTTCTACATGCTTTAAATAATTCAACAGCAAATCATCAATCACAACAATTAAGTCCGATTAAGAAATTTTCGAATCGATTTTTAACGAAGAAATCTTCATCGCCATCGATTTCGAAAGATTTCATTGTGCCACGAATGATTCATTTAAGTGATAATAGTTGTTTTTCATCACGAGAAGCAATGACACAATCGGAAACAAGTGGAAGTAAATGTTTGATCTTAACACAACAAATGCTCAATGGTTCAACGGATGATAATAGTCGATGCAAATCGACGCCTCCTCCACCTGTCTTTGTTCCTGCAATGTCATCGGCAACAAATCGACAATTTTCGAACGAACGAAAAAGTTTTACTGAGGAAGATTTTCGACAATTACTTAACGACCAAACATCCAAAGATCAACAACAACAACAACCATCTCGAAGTTTATCAACAACAAATGAAGAAACAGCTTCATCATTTTCCGGTTGGGATGATCTACCTGCTTCGCCTATTCCAAGTATCAAATCGAATCCTACACAACAGGATTCAGTTCGATCACCATTAATCGATTGTTATTATCCACGTCGACCTTGTGATCTAGCGTTTACAGTTAATATGACAACTGAAGATGATACCGAAAGCAGTCGAACAGAAACAAAATCAACGGTGATCGCTTCGCCAACATCAACAGTTGCGACGATTATATCGCCGAAAACAATCAACCAACCTGTTATTTTATTACCACCACCGCCACCTGAGATGCCACCGCCACCACAAGTAATACAACCACAACATCAACGATACCGACAAGTTCCGTTTAATCTTGCACGGAAATTAGTTGCCGAAACTTCGGAAAGTGCACTCTCTGAATTGTCTATTGACAATCAATATGAGCCATGGATGCAAAACATTGCCTATCAATCTAAACATCCACAACGATCACGTCTTTCATCAAGTTATAGTAATCTACATGATCTTTTGCACTTAAACGAATCATCGAAGTAAATATTTAACTAAGAATCAATTAAGAACTTCGGTTGTTTTTTGTAGATATCTTCCCAAAACAAGTCAATCGCCGACATTAATTCATAGTGATCTCTTACAACGTTGGCTTGAAGATCAATTAAATCTTTTTCGAGATCAAGTCAAACAAACACCTCCATTAAAAAACAAAAAATCCGATCGTTTATCAGCGAATATTGTCGTTCGACATGATTCAACTGATGATGATTCGGATACAGTCAGTGAAAATACATTTACACCAATTGCAAATCAATCGAAAAGCAATTCGAAACGTCCGTATAATCATATCCGATACAAACCATTGAAGAAAAATTCGAATCTTATTCGACACGAATCTCTTAAAAATCGAAATCGACCATTATTATACGAAAATCTTCATGCACAAACGAAAAATTCAATGAAACCAATTACACATCGAACTGATTCGGCATCAATGCCGCGTTCGGACCTCAGTGATATGTCATCATCACGACCGGATAATCTTTCTGAAAGTGTCATATCGAATCTCGAATCGGAATATGATAATATTTATACTCAATCAAGTCAAGGCAATCTTCCAACAACAACTATGACTAATTCACAGATTTTAAGTGATGATGATGATGATGATGATGATGAAACTACTCTGGCAACAACGATAACGACGAAGGCTCGTTGTTATTTTTAGGTTAACTTTGTGTTCAATTTTCTGTTTTCTTATATGTTTTTCTTTTGTATGTTTTCTCCCAGAAAAAAAATTTGCGCACATACATATCTTGAATGTGAAAATATGCTATACACATACTTATTATTTCGAAAGAATTATTCATTGTGATGACGTAGACAGATAGTCATTTACGTCAATTCTCTGATTCATCAAAACGATTTGCCTACGAACCTCGAACGATATATAAACGCTGAACGTCTTCGTTATTTTTTCACAACTAATGGCATTTATTCTGAAACATGCTGAGCATTGCGCTTCCTCACGAATAGATGTCGTTCCACGTCTTCTGAAATACGACATGAGTATTCTATGTTACGACATGACATGCACTTTATTATAACCCTATACGTTGCCCGAGAGATCGACTAATGCTACTAAGAAAATTAACCAATGAAAAAAAGTCTTTTTCTATTTCTACATCAGATCACTTTGTCCTCCTTCTCGTTGTCTTTCTGAATATAGATCCTACTGCGATTGCTTCAGATTAGCTGTAATCTCAAACGTCAATGGGCGCTTGTAAATCAACTCAAGTCGGCTGTTGTATTGCAATTGATCACGATGAATCGATTATTTTGGACAAACCAACAGGCAAAGAAATTCGTTACGGTCCTGGTTGGTTTTGTTTTCCAGTGTGGTGGGATGCGAGCGTAATCAAATCGGTTGTCCTACAAAATAACCAATATATTATTGTCAAACATATAGTTGATTCAGATGGAAAAAATCGTTCGAATGATATCGAATTAAAACAACGAATAACAACTAATGAAAAAGATGTTTTCTTGAATGACAGTAACAATGATGATATGCAATTGATTGAAATCATTCGTGGACCACAAATATTTCGTTTACAAAATCCCTATGATCAAGTCAGTGACATCAAATTAATGCTAAATCTTACGTCAACACAATATCTCGTTATTACAGATAAATTAACAGGTGTTAAACGAGTTGAAAATGGTCCGCAGCTATTCTGTCCGAGACCATATGATGAAGTCAGCGAAGTTAAAAATATGTACAATCTATCATCAACTGAATATATCATCGTTACGGATGAATCAACTGGAGAAAAATCTACAGTTACTGGACCGTTGCTATTCGTACCGAAAGCTTATGACAAGATTTCAACAGTTTATAATTATGTTGTTCTCAATCATACGCAATACTGTCGTATTATTGATAGTCGTACAGGTGTTATGCGTATTGAAAAAGGTCCAAAGACATTTGCTCTTGGTCCGTATGAAAGTTTTCTGCAATCCAGCGGTCAAAATATATTTGATATAATTAATATCGATACAGAAAATGCTGTTCTAGTCAAAAATCTTGATACAGGTCTCGATGAATTGATAACCGTACCACAGAAGTTTATTCCATCATTTACACAGAAATTCATCGAAATTCGTCAATTAGTTAAATTAGCACCATGTAAGTTTTCTTTCGATTTACGTATTATTGAGTCTGATTTTTATACATAGATGAAAATATGATTCTAATCGATAAGGATGGTCAACATATATTAAAAAATGGTTTGAAAGATAAATCATTTTTTATTCATCCTTATCAACAAATTTATACTCAACAATGGTCGAATGATTTGAAAAAAGATCATGGTTCAACAGTTCAAGTCGATCGATTCGATACAAGAAATCAATGTAATACGAAAGTTTTTGTTTTTTTTTGTGCTTATTTTCCAATTCGAATTTATTCTAGATATGGATTATGAATTTCTCGTTCGTACAGCAGATAATGTCGAAATTATTCTCGATGTTTCGATTTTCTGGCAAATAACTGATTTATACAAATTAGTTCTTGTCACACAGGATCCTCCCGAAGACATTTGTAAAAATCTCATTATCATAAATTCAAAAAACAAAGATCAATTTCTTTCATCTTCTTCGTAGGTAATCATACTCGTTCGGAAATTTTAAGTCAGGTTTCGAAATACAACATGAAAGAATTCATGGAATTGCCAAATAATCAACTAATTGCCTCAGTTAATTCAGATAAAGATGATACATTCTTTGAATCACGTGGCGTCAATGTCATTCGTGTCGAAGTCTTACAAAAACGTTGCAAAGATCCTGAAATACAAAAAATCTTCAAACAAATCATCGATGAAAAAACAAATCGTATTAAAAACATTGAAAAACAAGAAGCAGACAATGAAATCAAATTACGAGAGTTAAACGGCCGAATTGAAGCCGAAAAATTGAATGGAACTTTGGTTAAAATTAAAAAAGAAAACGAACGACAAGAAAATCAAGCCGATGGTATTGCTGAAGGCAGTCGTATTCAAAATTTCATCGGTAATCTCGGCGATGATGTACCTTTGGAGAAAAAATTACAAATCTATTTCGATATACAAAATACGAAACGATTGGAGTTGTTATCACAATCGAGTGCAACTCTCTATTTAACACCGAAAGAAGTCGATACAAAAGTTATCAATGTCAATACGATTCATCCAACCGAGGCTGTTACCGTTCAATCAAAATTAAATGTCGAAGTTTAATATTTATTGTTTGTCAAATTTGTCGAATTTTCTTTTATTTAAGTCTAATAAATATTAATCACTAGCCCCTTACTCTCAAAATAACTGTTTTTCGCATCACGAGATAGAGAAAAGTGGTTTACCTGGATTTTTTATTTCTTGAAAATAATCTCAATAAAAAGAAAGTCATTTTAAGCTCGAAAACGAAACCTCAAATCAATTGCTTTTCTCTTTCGTACGTTATTTTGACCTTCGATCTGTTTTTTTTTCTTCTCCTCTCTTATAGTAACCAAATTGCAGAATAAAGAAAAAAGAACGAAACCTTTTGAAACCAATAATAAAAATATTCTCTAAACTATATATATATTTGGAAAAAACAGTCTTTGATACATTGATTTTATTATTTTAGGTGACGTGGTTCAAAGAGATCGAAAACAAATCATGAAAGCAAATATTAGTAAGAGCAACATTTTCTCGATAGAATACTTCCTAATCTCGTTTTTCTTAATTGAAGATCAATGTTATTGTTGTCAATTTCGTTTAAATGGTAAATCAATACAATTTGCAAGACGTAGTCAACCATTTGGACATGTAGATTTCTATAAACGACCGTGTATTCAGTGTCGAAACTTGATTCTTAAACAAATCAAATCTGTCAGATGAAATCTATCGAAGGAAAATAAAAAACGATTTTTCGAGTTTTGACGACATCTATATCGATTTCGAAGAATTTATGTTGTTTTATCAGTTTCATTCATTCGTTTTGTGTGTTTCAATGAATGAAGAAAAAGAAAACGCGAGATTAATTATTTCGGAATTAATTGATTTATTCAATGATCAAAGATCTTATCGAGATATTTCGATTGCAATTGAAATAACGAAAACACTTCAGCTACTTGTTAGACAAAATCATTTTCGACGAGATGAAGTTCTTGCTCATCCACAAGTCAGTCGTCGAAATGATTGAGTAAAAAACAAACAAATTTGAAATATTCATTTAGTTGATCACACATCTAACTCAATTATTCAATACCGACAGTGATCTAACACGTTTATTAGCTAGTTTATTTCATGATCTTTCAACTGAGAATGATGGAATCCGATTTATTCTTTCAAATAATCTTATCTCTATTCTACTTCAATCGATTGAGTATGATAAGACTTTATTTTAAAAAAAAACTTATCTTGTTTTTGTCTCGGATAGAAACTTGAATGATGATGTCATCAATTTCGTACTTACGACTCTTCGCAATTGTCTAATTGGTTTAGCTGTTGAATCAGCAAAAGAAATTGAAAAACACAATGGTTGTATGATATTTATATCTTCACTTGTACATCGTCGTTCAGATAAACAAATGAATTTTCTTGCTGATTGTCTCCTACGTTTAGCGATGTTCAATAGAAATGCACAAGTAAAAGAACGCAAACGCTTTGGTTTTTCATATCAATTTATGATCAATTTTCTATTCAGATTTATTTACAATCAAGTAAATTATTTCTTCAAGAATTAGTTACGATTCTTGATGAAACGAATTATAATAAATTATCATTTACATTAATTCGTATATTGCCATTCTTATCATCGAATGTTCATACGAAATCTAGTTTAATTCAATATAATCTTATTCCTATCTTAGAAAGATTTCTCAATGAAAATTCGACTTGCAAAATTCAACGTTCGTGTTTGATCACATTGAGAAATTTGTCCGATCAAATTATTCATATGGTTAGCAAAATGAGAATGTCTTCCAAAAAAATTGTTTTTTTATTTGCATTTAATTAGGAGAATTTTGATACATTGATTGTTTTGTTAATTCGAATACTTTCAACGAATTCAGATCGACAATGTCAAATTTATATTGTTGATATTCTATCGAATTTATCTTGTGAAAATCAAGCAAATAAATCATTAATGATTCGAAATAATCTCATTGAAATACTTGTTCATATTCTCAGACAATCGGATCAATCAGATCAAATCATAGAATCAGCTGTAAACTTCACAAAACATTTCCATTCATTTACGATAGATTTTCGTTTAGATTTGTACACTTCGACATTTAACTGGTAAATGTTCATTAGCCAACGAAGCTCGACAATCAATTCGAATTATTGATGGTATTCCAATGTTAATTAAATATTTACATACAAAAGAATACAATTGGTTGTTAATCAAAGCTTGTATTGGTTTAATACGAAATTTAGCATTATCAATGCAAAATCTGACGATTCTTTGTGAATATCGATGTGTTTATAAAATAGGACAATTGCTTTTTCAAATGAAAATGCATAGTGATCGTCATGAATTGTTTCTGACGACGTTAGCTGTGTTTTCACAACAGAATGAACCTTATCGAAAGAGAATCTACGAACAAATGTTTAACTCTAGTTGTGTAGAATTACTAGTCGAGGTAAAACGAAAGATAACTTTGGTTTTTAATCGGTTGTTTTGATATAGTTTGCATCTATGGCTAATCTTGATCGAATTCAACAAATGTCAGCAGTTATCATTGAAAATCTACGATTGAGTCAGCAAAATGAACATCGACAAATGATCAACGAGTTAGAAAAGGCAATAAAAATTGCACAATTTTTGTAATAAATTCCATATTTATTAGAAATAAAATAGTCTTCAAAAAAAAAAGAGAAGAATTATTCTCGATTGGTATATGCCGTGCATTCGATTTCAACTTTTGCGTCTTTTGGCAATGTTTTTACCGCAACTGTTGTTCGTGCTGGATAATCTTCCATTGAAGGAAAGAATGTAGCGTACACTTCATTGACGACTTGAAAATCGTTCATGTCAAGTATAAGCACGAGACATCGAGCGATCTGCGTCATATTTGCTCCAGCAGCGTGTACAACCGCTTGAATATTACGAAAAACTTGTTGAGTTTGATTTCGAACATCATCTGAAACTAATTGACCTGTAGCAGGATCGATACCGATTTGTCCGCTTAAATAAAGAATATAATTAATTTGAACAGCTTGATTGTACGGTCCAATTGGTTTCGGTGCATCCTAGGTGCAAAAAAAAATAACTGATAGAATAAATGAAACGGAAGTTTGTATGATATTTTAATATACCGGTGTCAATATGACCTTCTTTTTAACAACGTAATCTTCGAGTTTTTCTTTATACATAATTCCTGATGATTTCGAAGCATTGATGTTCATTCGATCCAGAAGACCAAATAGACAAATACAAATAATGAAGATAATTTTCATGTTTTTTTTTGCTAACCGAAACACCGAATGAGTGCAAACAAATTTCAAAAAGAGAAGTTAGAGCAATCACAAGCACTGACAAGAATTTATTGATAAGACTATCTCAAATGCATTTTTTTATCAAAATGATGACGATGAGAAAATAAAATTTATAAGAACGATCATGCTATTTATATCTCGAAAACATTGAGTCAACATAAAACCCCTCGAAAATGAAAAACCGCGACTGAAAGCATTTCAATGTTTAACTTGAATAATCTAATATTTATGACGAGTATTGAATTTCGATTACATCCATGTGTCTATTTGCATAGTTCTTTTTTCTTCTTCATTCTTATTACTTATTGTCGAGAGAAAATCAGCGTCCTCTATTATTTTTATTTTCAAATAGTTTTAAGAAATCCGATTGGTCGTTTTTATTTATCACCTGACTGTCAACAAATAAATAAAAATAACAACAGAAAAATAGCGTAGAAAAAAAAAGAAACGTTTGCCCTTGTGCTCGGTCGATATTAATAGAAACCAAAGGAAAGAACAAATCATGTGAGAAATTTTTCTCTCTATTTATGATCGAAAATACTCAGTCAACCTCTGTATAAAAATTATCATGGCTAATGACTTTCAACAACTTGCTCTAATAGAAAAAAATTTACATTTAAAGTAGAATTTTCAATATTTCGATATAATCAAAAAACGATTCTATTGTATTTAAATACTAGTTATTTACGAGATTTTCGAGTTGATCAATGTCAATTATTTCTTCAACATAAATGCACACAGTAGGAAGACAACGAACGTTAAAACGATTAGTTTCACTTAAACGAGTTGATTTTTATCTGTAGACATCGTCCTTTTACATGTTTCTATTGGCATTTTCAAAATCAACGTCGTCGACGTCCATTTCGTCGAAAAGACGGCACATTTTCCTACGATCCAGATTTCTACTGTAATGATTACGATGAACAAACTGGCGTTTGTCCCAATGGCGATGAGTATGTTGTTAATCTCATGTAATTATTTGTTATTCATTTTCTCATTCATATTAGTTGCCTACTTTTACATCGAAATGCCAGTGACACGGAAAAACGTTATCATTTACGTTATTTTAAAACTGGTCTATGTACACATGAATCGGATGCGAAAGGCTTTTGTTTTAAGAATGGTCCGCATTGCTCGTATGCTCACGGTGCGAATGATCTTCGACAACCGATTCTTGACAGTCGAGAATTACAAAATAGCGATCTAGCATTAGAACGATTAACACGTTTATGTATTAGCTTAGAAAATGAACGAGCTCTAAATGATGATCCGAAATGGAACGGTAAGAGAGAATCAATTGAATAAAGATGTTTTTTTGACTCGAGAGACGTCTTTTTTTTCGTTATTTAAGATTCACATTATGTTCTTGCGAATTATAAAACTGAACCATGTAAACGCCCACCACGTTTATGCCGACAAGGTTACGCATGTCCGCAATATCATAATCCACGAGATCGTCGACGAAATCCGTCGATATTTAAATACAAGTAAAACATTCGATTTCTTTTGAAAAAAAAAACAAAAACTACTCGATTGAATTGAATCGATTAGATCAACACCGTGTCCACATGTCAAACAAAGTGACGAATGGATCGATCCAACTGTTTGTGAGTCAGGTGATAATTGTAAATATTGTCATACAAGAACAGAACAACAATTTCATCCTGAAGTAACGAAAATCGTCGATTGAGAATTTTGAAATATTGAAGTTTGAGTTTAGATTTATAAATCAACTAAATGTAATGATGTGTCAGTAACAAGTTATTGTCCACGTGGACCTTTCTGTGCTTTTGCTCATATTGAACGTAAGAATGAATTTCGACTAGATGATTTTCAGGTCAAATATTTCTTTTTGAACTTTTCAGAAGAGTTAAAATCCTATCGAGATTTTGATCTTCATTATACAAGTGAATTACCTTTATCCTCATTTATCCCAATACCCGAAGACAAAGAAGTTGATATCAATGATGTAAGATTCATTCTTTGAGAGAAATCAGAAATTCGAATAGATTGAATCTTTTTTTTGCAAGGCATTACCATCATCACGAAACATTCCAAAGAAATCATCGATTTTCGAAGTTGGATCATGTCCAGGTGCTTTTATGAAAACAGCTGAACAACAAGTAATTCAATAGAAAAGAAAAACAAAACAATTTCTTCTTTTTTAGTCATTATTGAACAGTCATTCTGGTAGTGGATCATTCACTATTCAAGATATACTTAATCAACCTACATTTTCTTCACCACAGCAATCAATATTTTCATCTTATTCATCATCTCAAGCTCAACAACAACAACAACAACAACAACAGCAACAGCCTCTACCACCGTCATCATTTCTCAATGAACAACTCTTTTTCTCAGCTGCTCTAGCTGCTAGTCATTCATATCCTCCTCCGACTTCATTTTTATCTACTCTTACATCATCACTCAATCCTCATACATACAATCTTCCTCAAGATCGACAACCATTCACACCTACGAATAATCCATCGGAGAATTCAAATGAATCCAAGAAACTATTCGATTATCAAACGTTACCAAATGATGTCAAAAATTTAATTGGTTCATCTTTGTCAGCATTAGGTTTGGACAATATGAATGAAGATGAATTCGATAAAGCAGCAAGCAATGAACAAAATACAGATTTTCTTCTACTTGATAATGATATCGAAAGTTTTGAACGTTCAACAACACCAGCAACTAATCATACATCGCCAATACATTCATCATCAACAACAACAACAACCACCGCCACCACAGTAAATCCAATGACCAGACCCATGAATATTCCAAATTCATTTACGAATCAACAATTTTCACATTCATCACTAGCAAAATCGCCATTCGATGCGCCCAATCAATTATTAGATCCAACTATCGGCTCAGTAAATAAACATCTCTTTTACACATCCGATTAATTCATGTTTTCTCTATTTAGCCTATCGATACACTATTTCCTGAACCATCGACATCGAGCGGTAGTAGTCAACGTCCTGGTGAATACTATAAAATGGCTGGTTTCAGTCAAGATCTTCCCGTGTCTTCTCCTCAGCTAATGTTTCAACGTGTTAGTATAACTAGTAATAATTCACTTTCGCCGTCATCATCATCGACAACCGAAATGGATTTCATGCGAAATCGTGTTTTACAAATGCAAACACTTGCTCTCACGGAAAAAGAGGTTTGATAATAACAATAAAAAGAAAAATTTCTTTTGAACGATTTGATATTTTCAATTAGTCATCTGAACATTGGCGTCGCGAGGCTGAAGACAGTCGTCGATTAGCTCTTCATTTAGAACAGGAAAAGAATCGTGCGATTCAACAACGTGACGATGCCCTTCATCAAATTGAACAGATGCGTCCTTTACTTCTACATAACATGCGTCTTCTGCCTAGCGATCAAGATCTAATGCAATTGACACTTGACGATGTTCGATCGTTGCAAACAAAACTTCAACAAGATCTTTTGAAATTATCGAATGTAAATAAAATTGTTGTTGTTTTTTTATTTGAAAACGAATTTGTTTTCATTAGATTGAACAAGCGAAATTAAACGCAAATCAACAGAATCCATCGACACCATCATCTCGTTCGAAACAATCGAAAAATCATTCAGGCAAACATGTTTTAATATCTTCAACAACTAAACATTAGACTTTCATCTTTATTTTTCTTACGAACTTATTATTATTATTTCTGATAACAAAATGAAGGAAAAACAAATTTTGTAGCTAGATTTAGGCAAACAGAATTTCTATATTAGAATATTCGAAAAGTATATCGATCGATTATGAACAGTGAACATTCTTTGTCGCTTTCTCTTTTTGTTAGGAAACTTTTTTTTGTAAATAATTATTTTATTTAGTTAGGCGTGATTGATTGTTGTAATATGTGCATGAATATTTGTTTGTATATCGAAAATTAGACGTGAAGCTGTCATAAAAATGCTTCTTCGAGAATAAAATCAAAAGAAAAGAAGCATATTAAGACTCGAGAGGTTCTTTACTGTTGTTGTTGTTGTTATATTATTATTATTTTCGGAGATGAAAGATGACTTATGTATAGATTCTTTTTCATGTATGTATTTGATGTTTTCTTTTCTTTTCTTTTCTTTTCTTTTTTTTGTATTTATCTTTGTGAAATGTCTAAACGATTTTGGATACCATCTCGGTTAAATAGAAATACGTACATACGTATATATTTTTTTTTCGTATAGGTTAATCTTTACTAAAGTCTATAGGGAATTGTTAGCCTCGTGTTGTTTTTATTTAGAAAAGAAAAATGATTTCTTTTGTTTAGTCATATGTATATGATTTCTTTCTCTCTTTTTTTCTCTATTCTTCGTCTTCTTCTTTGTATTTTATCTTTTGGTTTCATTTTTCGTTTTTTGATTGTTCGAATAAAACAAGCAGTAGACAGTTGATGTGCTACTCTCTTTCTCCTCCCTTTCTTCTACTTTTGAATTCATTGACGATTGTTTCTAGATGGCAGAAGCCCACAATCGATCATATGTAGGGATTGATGCAATTGTTCAAACATGTTCGAAAGTCTATCCAGATCAATTGAATCCTACACAAGCGACAAGTGTCGTAAAATATTGGTTCGTTCGAGTAAAAATTCTATAGGAGAGATTCATTTATTCGTTCGTTTAGGCTTGGAGGTTCAGAATGTTTAGATTATATTTCAATCTATCATAATCAAGGGAATGAAACCTCACCGCCTCATTGGCATTATGTCTCATTCGGATTCAGTGATTTGCATGGCGATGGGCGGGTTCACAAGTATGGTTTTTTTTTATTTTTTCGAAAAAGTCAAAAATAGAATCGAACTATTTGTGTTTATGAAGAGTTCTATCGAAAGACGATGCTGACAGTGTATCAGGCTATGGTTTTGAATTAACATTTCGTTTACGAAAAGCTCCAGAAATGAATAATTCCGTTCATGAAATACCTCTTTGGCCATGTAAATTAATGCAATATTTGGCGAAATATGTTTTCAAAACCGGCACACAATTTCACGCTGGTCATCACGTACCATTCGGTCATATTTTACCGAATTTGTATTCAGCAACAGGTGATACATTGATTCACGATTTGATGATTACGAATGATCGACAATTGAAACCATTTCGAACTCATCTTGGTTCAGTGGAATTTTTACAAGTACAGGAAAAATGAAAGATTTGATTAAAAACTCGTATTGTTTTGTTTAGCTTGTCGGTTGTTTTGAAAAGGAACTCGAAGCAGCACAAGAATGTAATGTTGCACAAATCATTGATTTATTTAGTGCAAATCGAAAGTAAGATCAATGAGTTTTTTTTTTGTCTTCAGATTCTTCGATTTTGACGATATTTTATTTTCTAGGACAGGTGGATCGCTATTAGTCACTGATATGTCACGTCGAGAATCAATTTTTGATATAGTTCCGAATGCTAAAAAGCTGATTCAAGAAAAAATCGAAAAGGAAGGTTCTCAACTTGGTCGAGTTCTTGCACGATGTGCATGGACGGCTGAGTAAGAATATAGATCGATGTTTTTCTTTCTTGGCTCATTTTCTATATTTAGAACATCTCAAACAAATGATACGCATTTTCGTTCGATTCCATCGATTCATCTTACGTTTGATCTCGATGCTGCGAAAGTCTTTTTGAAAATTCTTCGGTAGATAGATTTGAATATTAGCTTGGATTTTCTAGAAATACTCGAATTTATTTTGAATAGAACACGGTTACGTCGTGGTAAATGGTTCATATTCGATGCACTAAATGATCAATCGATCTGTTTGGTTTCAATTGGTGCTAATAATCAAGGAATTATGGTCGATTCCGTTCAACAAATAATGATCTTAGGTGTTCGAGAAGCACAAATTATGCTTCTACCCGATCAAATCGATCTGTGTGCCGATCGAATGGCACATATAATCAATCTAAAAGTATTATTCCCATTGGATTTCTTTTAGAAATAAGAAAAAAAGAAACTTTCATTTAGGATGAACAAACACTCCCGTTAAATTACGAAATTCCATTGAATGAAAATATGAAAATAATTCTTTCGATAATCTCGTCAAAAAGTTTTTCCACAGACAATACTGAATAATTTACATTTCTTATTTACTCGGTTGTTTCATTCTTATGTATTCAAAACTTTAGCTGTGTTGACTAACCAATCATTTTACCGTCCATTTTATTCTTTTTCTCTTATTTCGAATGTCTGATATTTTATTAAATAAAAAAAATCTTTTCATTTCTTTTTCTCTAAAGAGTATGAATGCAATTATAAATATAATAAAAAAAAAGAAGAAGACTCCTTTTTTTTGTCTCGTTACTCTGTTTGACGTGAAGATTGATGTTATTAAATTGAATAGGACAATAATGAATTTTCCTTCTGTTCTTTTCTCATCATTGAGGAAGGTATGAAAAAGACTGCGAGACATAGGGCACGCGTCCAAAGAACAAGAATCAGGTCATTCTTTTCATCGTTCACTATTGCAGAAATATACAGATATATGCATGTATGTGTAATTCTTAGTAGTTGAACCATTGGCTCTTTTTCTCTTTCATTCTCCTCGCTTCTCTTTTCTCTCGTTTTTTTTGTGTATGCTAATAGTATGAATCAGGATGGGACAAAGGAGAAAGGGAAAAAAAGTTCACCGCATTAACGAGTCTCTGAAAAAAAAACGAGCCAAGTAAAGTATACTTTTTTTCATGCATAAAAGTTGAACTTGAATGCATATGTCTCCATGCTTGAGAATCAAACAGAAAGAGGAATTATATGTAAAAGATAACATCAGAAGGCGGTAAGTTTTCTTCTTTTTTTTTAAAGAATAATATTGAAATAGAAAATATCCAAAGGATATTTCGATTACTATTATTATCATTACTGTTGTTGTTGTTGTTGTCATAAGTATTAATTATAGCAATAGAGATTATAGTGATCGACTTGAATCGCTCAAGGAAATAGAAAAGACATCAACAAATTCCTTTTTTCTTTTTATTCTTCAATTGGAAATATTCTATTAGAAAACGTATATACACATTTTGCTGATCCTTTTTTTTTCTTCTTCTTCTTTTTTCGAGTACTCTTCTTGCCGTTTGTTTGCTTCGATAAGAAGTGGAAAGACGAAGAATAGAAACATGAACGAGAAGAAGACGAAGATGATGACGATGATGAAGAAAACTAGAAATGCTTGTACAACGACATCGACCGAAGGAATGCCAATGCTGCTATGTAACTCCTTCGAAAATCCGTCTAATTATTCTCTCTTTTCTTTCTGTTTGTCTCTCATTTCTTATGGCACTCTTTCTTGATTATATTCTTTTCTGTTGAACTGCAAAAGGGAGAGAGAGAGAGGAAAAAAAGAAAATGATGGCAACGAGAATAAGCACAAGAGACTTTCCGTTCCCTCCTTACTGGCTTCCTTTTCTTCATGCCATTTTTTGCTGTCTTTGCCTTTCTCGTTCTCTATTCCTCTCCCTCCCTTCGTCCCTTGTCTCTTTTGCATTCGATTCCAATTCGTACATGACAAATCGATGATGACAATAATGATGCCGCCGATTCGAATACGACTGTTCAAAACAATTCCGCTTATGATTGCCGGTTTAATACGATTTCCGTTGTCACTAATAGACAGCAGATATTCACACTACTACTACTACTTTCATCATCGAGAAAAAAAACGGAATCAAACGATGTTCAGTAAGTGCAGATCATCACTAGAATCATCAATCTGTACATTGATTTGACCTTTTTTCGATATATATGTATGCATATATATATATATATGTCATGTGCATGCCGCAGATCATTGCATCACAAGTTAGCTCCCAGTGCATAAAAGAATAAAAATGAGAAGCAGAGCAAAAGAAGAAAAAGAAAAAAAAATGAAACTTTGATTTGGTCCGACAGTCATATCAGCCTTGATGGTTGGTCGCGATGCAAGACATCGTTGTCCTTCTATCAACATCATGACTATCATTCGCTGCCAGTCAGTTTGATAAGAAATGGTTATTAGCTTTTTTTGTATTTTAAAGTATGCCTTAAACAGAGGCCGTTATCATTAGAATAATCATGCTGTCTGGCTCAAAAGACAAGTAAGTGTGTGTGTGTGCAAATTTCTTTTTTCTCATATTTAACTATATAGAACTCTATACTTTTCTTTCTTCTTCCAACTGTTTCACCGAACATTGGATGCATTCTAATCTTTTTCTAATGTTGACTAATGATTTGTGAATATCTAGCTGTCTGTCAAATGATAAAATAAAAACGATCGGTAAACATCCTACAGGCAATGGTCTATTATTTTCATTCTTGTTTCGTCGCCATCTTGCTTTTTTCTCTCTCTATTAAAAACCTTGGCTGTTATCAGGCTATCCAATTATTCATTTATGGAAATCGTATGTTTGTCTGATTGCTTGTTCGCTTGTATATACTATTTTTTTTACAACCGTCATCAACATCTTCTTCTTCTTCTTCTCCTTCTTGTTTAGTTAAAGTTGTTGAAGTAGGAAGAATAATATGATCTGATCATAGCCTTGGAATAAAATAATAAGTAGTAGTAGTAGTAGTAGAAAAGAAGAGAACTGAGAGAAACAAGCTGTGCTTTTGCATTGATTGAATCAATCAAAAAGATATATATACTATTTTATATCCGTTTTTTCTTTGCACTTGTAAAGAGATGGTCAATCTAATGATTCACTATGTTCATATGTCGTCGTCGCCGGTCTATGAATATAAATCAGCTTCATGTCTCCCATACGAATCATTGTCACATGTGAGTTCCTGTTTTAGTTGATGAATGAAATCTATATACATGGAATAGCAAACGAGAGAGAGAGAGAGCGAGACGAGAGCTGAATATTGCATCACAATTGATGGTAATACTAGAGTGTATTTATAAATATATATATATGATCCCATTGATCCTCCATACGTGTCTATACACACACATACAGTTATTTGCATGCACTACTATCATCACTTTGCAATAAAAAAGAAAGTTGATTCCCCGAAGAATACTGTCGAATTTATTTGAAGTCGAATTCAACGTATAATCGATTGATCTCATCGTTATTATTAAAACAAAGAAGAAGAAGAAGAAAAGAACACACTAGAGAAAAAAAACGAGAGTAAGGGAGACAGAAGAAAAAATAATAATTGAACAACGGCTGAAAGTTGTTTCTATTAGGGCTACGATCAAGAAAAGTTACTCTTCCTGTTTTTCTTTGCGTAATCGATATACCTACGTACATACAAACTGGTATTAGTGATTACGTACGCATAAGTATGGCTATCAGTCGTGTAATATTCTTTCCATTCTCTCTCTACCATTCAATCAATACAATCACTACATTATGCAATCGGAAACAAAAATGTTTTAGTGTGCCTTTTTTTCGCCTGAGAAAACAAACAAATAGACTCAATGTCAAGCTCTTTTATATTTCAGATAGAAACTAAATTAATCCGATATTAATCATGTTTCATAAAACACCTTTTCCATCGCTTCTATCCTTTCTTATTTTGATGATTGGATGTGTACTTTTTGCAATGTCAACTATCTACACCATTCATCGAGTTCAAAGAAGTGGCAAATGGTCGTGTTCGAAATGGTAAATAACGAAGAACGAACAGACTAAATATCAGCTAATTTTATTTTCTATTTTTAACAGTTTAAATCTTAGCCGACTCGTGATTGGCTGTGGTGTTGCAACAACATTCGTATTTGGCTTATGTTCGGTACTTTTAGCAAGTATTCTAAGTGGAAAAACTCGTAAGAAATATTTCTGGGGTTCACGAAAAAATCTATGTGCTCGAATTCTCAACGGTTTCGTAAGTTGTCCTTGATTTTTGTTTTCTATCAACGAATAAATTCGTTTTAGGTTTTATTCATAACATTTCTTTTGACACTCTCATGGTTTGGCATTGCGTGTCTTACATTTATTCCATTATACGGTCTTTTCTATGTTTATTTTGTCGTCTGTAATAATCGTTACGGAACAGCTGGAGGTAGTTTCGTCAATAGTAAGTCATTGAAATCCTAGTCACGTCTTGAGACTGATAGTTCTCAATCAATATTTCATTTTCTAGTCTTAAATGAAATCAATCAGCATGCTCATCCAAATAACGATAAACCAAGTGCGTTTAAATTATCGGACATTTGTCAACCAGTAAGTATAATAAAAGTCGAATCTCTCTCTTTTTGTTTTCAATATATATGCATACATATCGATTCAGTCTGTGCAAATAAGAGACCAACCTGAAAAGGCCTTATCTATTATTGATATTGAACTCGAGCCTGTTAAGTATCATTGACTCTACACGAATAATAATAAAAATAATTATTTGCACAATGCCCTCATATTCTTTCCTTTGAATACGTTTTCTTTTTGACACGATTTGCTCAGTTTCCTGTGAACATTTATTCTTTCTTCCTTGACAAAAATCGATGATTTATTCAATAGCTTCGCTTTATTTTCATATTGGCTGCATAAAAAAAAACATATTTTTTTCTTAAATTTTCTTTTGCTTTAAACTTTGTTTTTGTTCTTATGAATTATTTACACGTTCTTGTTTTCTTTTCTAAATTTTAGTCTTATCGCGATTATTTCAGTTTAAGTATTGTTACAACAGGATCGTGCATAGTAATCATCATTAGTTTGGTAGGATGAAATTTGAATATGTAATTAAATGACACATTGTCGATATTTGTTCTCTCTTGCAGATCTTTTTAATGATTGCTCAAGGTGCGAATCATGCGCATATTGTTAACGATCGAAGTCGTTACGAAGTCGCACCCAATGCCGATCAAGAAATCGAAGAAACAAAAATGTGAATACGCCTCAATTTTACTGTTGAGAACAGTTATTTTCTAAAGATAAACTTCAATAATTTTCCTATTTCGAAAAACAAAACTCAGTCGGTCAATGTCGTTGCTGTTTTCAGTTTCTTTTAATAATCGTTGTCTGTATCTCGTAAGAAAAAAAAATGAATCAAAATCGAAACAAAAAAAAGAAGAACCAGACGTTCAACTGAACCAGTTGCATTTATGAAAAGAAACTTTTTTTTGCTTTTTTCGTGTTTTCTTTCTCTTTTTTTTCGAGCACAGTTTAATGTACAGTTCAATAACATAACATTTTTTTTTCTTTTCTCTTATATATATCGAAACTTTGTACGTATGTATTTGTGTGTCAGATTTTGTGGAGGATCGAATCTCTTTTTCTCTTTTGAAATATAAATATTCTATATGTTCTACAAAACAAATATATATATAACTATATATATTAAAAAGAAATGAAAACAACACATGTATAACCACGGTAATTAACGATACCCATAATAATAAAATGACGGAGGAGGAGGATGAGGGTGAGGATAATGATAATGATGACGTCGTCTGGGTCGATGCTGGTAATATGACATATCGACGAGTGCCTTCGTGCGTAGATCTGCTGTTGGAATGAGATACGATGTTGGTTGATGAAGTGGAATTGATGTTTGAACCGGCTGATGTATACCGTAAGGATTCTCACTGGACGGAGGTACATGAACGGACCAATGTTTTGTTTGTGCATCACGTTCGAGAATAGCAAAATTACAAAAATTAACTTTATCAGCTTCTCGTTGAAGTTGTGATGGTCGAGCTCGACGACCTAGCATACCACGCGTGACAGCTTCAATTGAACCTGCATGTCCAGATAATAGAATAGTTCCACCTTGATATTTATGACGTTCAATTATTGAATCAATTAAATCACGGGAACGTTTATAATAGTGTTTTTCATTTTCATTCATATCTACAGTGTCGTAGAAAGGCGTATAATCTGAATTTATATTAAAATGTTGATCGGCAGCTAATTGTTCGGGTGGGATAAATGATAATGGAGCTCCTACATACCATGCAGGACATTCAAATAGACCTTTTAAAAAAAAGAAACAATTAATCTTGAGAAAACAAAGCAATCTTGTCTTTGTTTATACCTGGCTCAATATTGATTGACACATCTTTTCGTCCTTGACTTTGAAGTATTCGATTAGCTGTTTGAATCGATCGGTAAGCTGGAGATGAATAACAATAATCAATTGGATAACCGTAACGAAGTAGTTTTTTTCCAGTCCACATACTCTGTCGTTCACCATCGGTAGTCAATGGTGGATCATAATTCCATTCTTCGAACGGAACTCTTGGTGTTAGATAAGACAAACGACGATCACGTTGACCACCTCCTTTAGCTTTCGAAACCCATTTAGGTCCGAGAATAAAATCAGCTCGTTCTCCATGTCTCGTTATAATTATTCGAAGATTATCTTCGGCAATTGTATCATTGCCAAACAAACGTTTAAAAAACGACATAATCTTCTTTTGAATTAGAAGAAAGTTATAATACTAAATGTACTTATATATGTATATCTATCTATATGTGCCCTTCTTCTAGAAATTTTGTGTAAGAAACCAAATTATTTATATACATTTTTTTTCTTTTTTCTCTGTACGTTTTTTTTCAAAATACATTCTACTCATAAATATTTGCCATGCTAGTTAGAATGTGTTCATTGAAGCAAAACAAAACGAAAACGAGAAAAAAAGAGCAAGAGAAAAAATAATGTATGACCATCATGATAGCTACGTTTCTATCGAAACTACATAATTATCTATCAATCTTGATCACGCAGATTCTCTCTCGTCCTTTTTTTTTCTTTCTCAAAACGGCTTATTTTTACTATTAATTTTTATGACGTAGAAAAAACGTATCCAATCATTTCTGTTTTTCTTGTCAAAAGAAAAAGATTTCGATAAAGAACAAAAACACATTGATGACTATCAATAATAATTTGAGTCCGACTTTGTTTTTATTCGTTTATCGAATCTGTTTATGTGTTTTTTGTCGTCAATTGATTTGTTTTCGTAAATTCAACGACTTGATTGGCTAGATGAGTAAACTTCAAAAATAGACCTGATTGTTTTTCGTCGAATATGGGACGACCTTGATCGCATGCTTGTCGAAAACGAGTATCAAGAGGTAACGACTGAAGAATATTTAATTGATATTCATTAGCTAATAGATTTCCACCATTTTCACCGAACAATTTTTCTTCATGGCCACATTTTTGACAAAAATACGTCGCGAAATTTTCGACAATACCAATTATGGGTACGTCGACAAGTCGAAACATGTCAATAGCTTTTCGTACATCGACTAATGCTAATTCTTGAGGTGTTGTGACCATAATTGCACCTGTTAATGGCACTAATTGTGCGATTGACAATTGTATATCACCTGTGCCCGGCGGTAAATCAATTATTAAATAATCTAGAGGTGACCAAGCAACTTGTCGAAGAAGTCTTTCAATAGCTTGCATAACCATTAAACCACGCCAAACAATCGCACCATCGGATTTCGTTAGAAAACTAATTGACATACATTTCAAATTCAGATTAATTAATGGTTCGATTTGATTCGTTTTCGTTACATTCGTTGCTTTATGATCACGTAAATTGAGTAAAGTAGGAATCGATGGACCGAATATATCAGCATCTAAGATACCGACACGATAAGATAAACGCGATAGTGCAAGAGCTAAATTGACACTAACTGATGACTTGCCCACACCACCTTGAAAATTAGAAAGATTAACTAAGTAGACGAATATAATTTACCTCTTCATGGGCAAATACCTTTGCCTGATCCGACAGCAATGATATTTTCAACACCTTCAATAGGCATACGTTTCGGTAGACCTCGAGCCATCATCGCTTGCTGATGAGGCGTAACTTTCGATGAGTAACATCGTCGAAACAAGAATCGAGTAAACATCTGAAAAGAAAAAACAAACAAACATCACATCACTCGTTTTTATTCAATAAACGTTTGAAAATCTCTGTCATCATATCCTCATGTATTCGTCCGTAGTATTTCTTATAAACTTGACCATGTAACACTTCCAAAGTTTTCTTTGGACTGGTTTTGTATCGAGCAGCTTGTTTAGCATTTTCCTGAATAGCTTGAGAAGCGATTTGTTCCAATTGTTTTTCATCGGTGATTGCATGCATATTGTGTTCATCGAGAAAGGATTTCAATGTTCGATTTGTGTCACGATTTTTACTACATAAACTCAATAATGTATAAAGAGAAAAGCGTGTAATTAAACGTTGATCAAGATGAATGATAATTTCAGCGAATAGACTTGGCGAAACAGTTTGAGCAAATTTACGAATTTTACGACCTTCGTAGGAAATTGTTTTCACATCATTAAGAAGAACTTCTAATGCTAAATGACGAAGATGATTGTTGTCAAGTTTCGACATTATTTCACGGCAATAATCCTACAAAAACAAAACATGATAGAACAATTTCAAATCGAATATTTAATTACAAGCATATCAAGTCTTAATAATTCATGTAAATGTTCAACAGTAAGAAAATCTTGATATTGTTCGAGAAGTTGTTTTCGTTCTTCGAGTGGTGATATCGGTAGACTTCGTTTGATTTCATCGATGTTGACTAGATATTTCGTTGATAGATGTTTATTTTGATCTTGATCATCGTAGAGATACAATGGTGGTAGATTAGGTTCAATCATAAAACGATAATCAATTTGATCTTCTTTACGTCGTAAATGTATTGTTTGATGTTTATTCGTATCAAATGTTCGAGTTTCACGAACAATTGGAAGATTATTACTTAATAATTGTTCTTGACGTTTAATTTCAAAGTCAATTGCTTGACGAACGTCAAGAAAACTACCGAGATTTTTGACTTCAACACGTGTACCATCCGGTTTCGTATTTATCGGATGTAGACTAACATTTGCATCGACACGCACAGCAGTTTCAAGACCACTCTGTTCGCAAATATTATATTTAATTAAAAGACGATTCAATTCACGAAGAAATGATTCACCTTCGAGACTCGATTGAATATCAGGCTTTGTTACAATTTCAATAAGACCTGTTCCAAATCGATTCAGATCGATTAAAGTTCGATTTTGTTTTTCATCGTGAATACTACGGCCAGTATCATGTTCGAGTTGAATACGTTCAATTCGACATTGTTTGACAATAAATGAATTCGGTGTGTCAACAAATTTGTATTTTGTCGAGGCTTTTAATTTATCTTTTTTGACTAATAACGGATAATCAAATATTCCATTTGATGCAAATGGATATCGTTGTTGAGTTATTTGATAGCCTGATGGCGAATCCGGATAGAAATAATGTTTTCGTTCGAAATGTGAAATTTTATTTAGTTGACAATTAAGTCCAATCGCTGCACGAATGCCAGCTTCTAAACACGAACGATTTAGATAGGGCAATGAGCCTGGTAGGGCCATATCGAATGGTGTAACTTGACTATTCGTTGGTTGAGCTGGACTAGCCGATGATGGCGAAAACATTTTCGTGTTTGTCGCAAGTTTAACATGAATTTCAAAGCCAATTAAGGCATAGAAACGACCGCTGGATAGAACGGCGGTTGCAGCAGTTGCTGACATGATTTCGAGTGCAGTTTTCGATTTGTAAAATTCTATCTATATAGTGTAGAATCGAACGAATATTATTCATTGGTCAAGAAGAACACAAATAAAAATCAATTCGTTTTGTTTTGTTTTTTTTATTTCAAAACATCTATACTTCAAAAAAAAGCGAAATATCGTGTGTTAAGTCGAAATGATTCCATTGAATAGAGGAACTCTCGAACTATTTCGTTCATGTCGAGTACGTCGCCACTAAAAATACGATATCCTCTGTTGAGTTATTTAAATTGAAATGTTTGTTTTTTGTTTACTTGAGTATAAATATAGATCGAAGTGATTACTATTCCGAGAAAACTCACAGATGGTAAAATAAATTTCAGATATTCGCCCGCATCCAAAAAGACAGCTAATGTAGTCAATTCTGAGTGAATTTCCGGTGTGAGACGAGCTTCATCATCGAACCAAACGATTGGCATAAGAATCGGTTTAACTGATTTCAATAGACTATTGAGGGAAAGAAATTATTTCGAAGAAGATTTTCGATAAATACGAACTGAAATGTCTGAATTTTTGGCATGTAGAAATTTAATTGTAATCGAACATTGACTCCAAATGGAACACTAGTTCGCTAAACAACAAAATAAATTGAATAGTTTATATGTATATTCGATTTCTTTTTATTATTACTGGTTCAAAACTCATAACAAATCGATGTTTCTCAGGATCAGGATTCATTCCATAAACATCATCAAAAAATCTTGTATCTGCTTGAAGAAAATGCGGCGAAGAAATAAAACCCCATACACCTAAAAAGAACCGTTTTTTTTTCGTCTTCAAATGATTTTGCTATTTACCCATGTAACATGTGCTGATATTCAAAACTCCGTCTCTATAGCATGGACCGTGTCCACAAAAGCCTTTGTTTTCTTCACGAGACATATTAAATACATCGGCTGAAAGGTAATAATCGTACAATGTCACTGGACCATCTTTTCTCTCGCGTAAGAACGACAAATAATACGAACTGAAACACGAAAGTTTTATCATTTCTCGATACGAAATCTTCGAATGTCCGTCTCCCTACCGACACATATCGGCATTGTATGAATAAATATTCTTCGATTTATCTATATTTGGAGGAAACAAAGATCCATCTACATTAAAACAAACAAACGATATCGATTTCAATGATAAAATGATCTACCTGTCCCATTCAACATATTCGCTTGCGGTGTTGACCAATAATTTAATTTTCTAAAGTCAAAATCATTCAAATAGATAGAACGAAGCTTTTGTTGGAGTCATTACGTGACACCATTGAATGATACAACTCGAGCTACTTGGGTAACATCAGTAAGTCCAGTATGGATCGTGAAATTTTGATAATACGATCCATTTCTCTAGAAAATCAATAGTTTCAAATCAAAAACAAAATTATCCTATTTATTTTATTTTCTCATACTTGTTGCAAAATGCCAAACTTGCCATCTTTTAATGTTCCAGGTTTTAATAAAGTAGCTGCTTCAATCAGTTTATCCGTATAACCTAATTCAATGTTACAAATCCAAAATAAAACTGAATCTATTACAAAATTATTCTTTCACTACCTTCCATTAGCTGTTTGACTGTTACATTAACAAATAGAGTTGCTTTTATGGATAACAGGAAGAATTCTGCAAATTCCTGAACTAGAACAGGTTCGAACATCATTTCATGTGCCATAGCCTAGTAACACAAAACAATGAAATCTCGATTTCAATATCATTCTTATCGATTTACTAATAACGGAACATTGATAACTGTAACATAAACATCATCAGGTCCAATTGATTTTTCACGATCGAAATATAACGTTGTTATTGGAATGTATGAAAGTGTATCTAAATCATCGCTGTAGAATATATTTGTTCGATTCCATTGTTCACTTTGAAAAACAAAGTCAAGACGAAATGAAATTTTATTTGAAATCATTTCCAATCGTACCGGTAAACATAAGGACCGAGTTCGACTAGTTGAGGTACTTCACCATTTTGAACTTCGATCGGATTTGCACAATGCCATATGTACATTTTCCGTTCGATGAAAGCCGGTGGATCTTTCCAAAATCGATGGCCTTCTCGGCCTTCAATAATCGCCAGTTTCTAGACAAGAAAACTGATTTTCAATTTTGTTAAAAAAAGATAATTTTGACAAACATATGCCAATATTTGATTAACCAATGGATCGAATGCAAATAAGAGAACAAGACCCACAATCAGAAAAATAACACTTAAAATAAATAATGTTGAACATTTACAATTCGTTCGACAGGGCTTAAATGATGGCATGATCTCTTGTAGATTGCTTTGCACTAAAAGAAGTGCACGAAAAAATAAAACATCTTATCGAGCAGAAAGAAAAAGAAAACCGTTATATAACGGTAGTTTTTGTTCTTCTTGTTACATTAAATTTATACCTTGATTATCTGTGTCATCACTGGCTGTATTCATCATAAATAAAGTTTTCGTTTTTCTAGTCGATTTGAATCATTTTGTTATCTATCAAAAACGAATGTTCCTGAGACTACCCAACGGAATGGAGTATGTTATATAGTCATGAAAGACGAAAAGTTCGTTGGAGCAGAGAAAAAAACATACAGAACGAAAAAAAGAATTACACACGCACATGGGAGGATAGATAATGAATAATCATTTGCTCACATTGTTTAGTATTTTGAATGGGTAGAACTAATTTTTCAATTTCCATATTATTTTCACAAGATTTTATCGATGAATCGTCATATTCGTTCATTGTTCGTCAATGTATTACAACAGTATTCGGAAGTAATGCTCTTAAAAAAAAGGAAAAACAAACAATTGATTGTGCAATCGACGTTTGGAATGAAGAAACTTTCAAAGAAATTTCACGTAGGAT